>Ga0315274_10000198_pt1 | contig 90951 bp, 99 predicted proteins | sample YL17G02_20_MG_FD_203700 | JGI IMG/M metagenome (GOLD analysis project Ga0315274, IMG submission 203700) | Sediment microbial communities from Yellowstone Lake, YNP, Wyoming, USA - YL17G02_20 | ecosystem: Environmental > Aquatic > Freshwater > Lake > Sediment | place: USA: Wyoming | collected...
CGACTGGGGTAAGGGAGATATGGGAGCGCCCCAAGGCGCGGTGCCTATAAATCTTTCTTCTTGCAACCATGAATTGTGTTTGGTAAGATTATAGCGAAAGTTCGTTGAGAAGATCCAAGAGGAGCCAACTTTAACCCTCTGTGAGTAAAATACTTGCAGAGGGTTTTTGTTTGGAGTAAAATAATAAAAGGGAGTTAAGATGAATTTTACAAAGCAAGGGAATATTAAAGCAAAAACATTGAAGTTAGCAGATTTAATATCTTACCAGAAAGGTGCTGTTGTAAGTCGCGAAATCATAAATAAGAAGACAGGAACTGTTACTGTATTTGCTTTTGATAAAGGCGAGGGTTTAAGCGAACACACGGCACCCTTCGATGCTTTAGTCTATATACTTGATGGAGAAGCGAAGATTTTTATCTCTGGTAAACCGCATCCGGTAAAGAAGGATGAGATTATTATAATGCCAGCAAATAAGCCCCATGCCTTAAAAGCGATAGAGCGTTTCAAGATGCTTTTAGTAATGGTGCGGTCTTAAATTTAGGTAATGGCAGCCAGTTCTTTATATAGTTTTTCCGTCTCTTCCGAACATAACCAGTTGCGAAACTCGTCCAATAGGGGGCCAACTACTACAAGAAAGCCTTTTGGCGAATATGTCAAAAAACTTTCTGCATTTAGATGAGAAGGTTAAATCACGCTGATATCTAATTTAGGAAAATCTAAGCCTTCTTACGGTAAAATAGGTAATGGTAAAAATCCCTGCCTCAATGGCTACTGTCGCAACTGCCGCCCCTACATAAGAAAAAGCGTATATTAAAAGAAATATTAAAGGCAATCCTACCATCGCCATAATTACATGAATCCGGGAGTAAATATGCGTTTTGCCGCAAACGAGCAGAAACTGTACGCGGAAGGCATTGGCGCTGATAAAAAATACCGAGATAAGCAGAAGCCTCAAGGATAATACCGTTTTCTGATAATCCCCGCCGCAGACAACCCTGACAATTACATGCGCGAAGATAAAAATCAGGGGCAAACAGATTAAGGCGATATTAATGGCGATCTGTTGTAATCGCTGCATAATTTTAAACGCCTTGATTTTGTTTCTATGGAATATTTTGCTCAGGCGCGGGAAAAGCGCTTGGGAAAAAGAAGTCAGAGGAAATGTCTGGCAGAAGTTGGCGATTTTTTCCGCAATGGAATAGAATCCCGTAATAGTATTATTGGTCAGGAGCCCAACGGTAAAAACGCGCGTAGTTGTATAAGCATTTATCGCCGCGATAGAAATAAAAATATCCCAGCCGGCCGCAAGCTGCCTCCGGACATTTTTATATCCCTGTAATTTAAACGATACCCTGAATCTTCGAAAAACTATGTATTGCCCCCAGAGGCCGGTTATTAAAGATACGCAGGAGTATATGAGCGGAACCAGCAGGTAGTCTTGCGGTCCCCTTACAAATAAAAAAATAAAAACCGCAACAATAATTCCCCCTATAATATTTATATCCGCAATATACCTCATTTTTTCCGTGCCCTGAAAAAACCAGACCGGGAAAATGGTATTTCCCACTACCGCACCAAAACTCAAGACATAAACTAGCCAATCGTTCCTAAACTTGGGGATAAAATATACAATAATACCTAGTATCAGTAAACTTAAAAAAGCCAAGGCAATCTTTACCGTCATGACTGAAGAGAACGCCTTGCAAACTTTAGCATGTTCGTCCCGGCACAGAGAAATTTCTTTGGTCGCGGAGATACTAAATCCATAATCCGTCAGGATAATAAAGTACTGTACAAAGGCCTGGGCAAAAGCAATCAAGCCGAATTTTTCCGGTCCGATTACCCTGAAAAGGTAGGGTATGATTATAGCCGGCAGGAGGTAAGTTATGGCCTGCAGCATGGAAAGAGAAGCAACATTATTCATTACTACCCTGCGTTCTCCAGGCGTTATCATTCTGTAAGTTTTTTTAATCAGTTTTATTAAAGAAGGCATGTGTGTAATTTACACTGTTTTAAGCTCTAAGTCAAGCGCTGTAGTAATTAAAAATATTTTGTTAGGATTTGTTCTTTCTAATGATATAATTGTACTATGATAAAATTTCCGCAAGATTTCCTCTGGGGAGCAGCGACATCCGCTTATCAGGTCGAAGGGGATAATGTTAACTCTGATTGGTGGCAATGGGAGAAGGATACAAGAAGAAAAAATTCAGGCCTTGCCTGCCGCCACTACCAATTTTATGAGCAGGATTTTGAACTGGCTAAAAGTTTAAATCATAATGCCCACCGCCTCTCTATCGAGTGGAGCCGCATTGAGCCGCAAGAGGGGAAATTTATTGAGGCAGAATTAAAACATTACCTTGACGTTATTCTAACTTTAAGATCGCGTAATATTGAGCCTGTGGTTACCTTACACCATTTTACTAATCCGATTTGGTTCAGTAAATCCGGGGGGTGGGAGAATAGACGGTCGGTTGCTCGTTTCTTGCGCTACTGCGATTTCCTGACGCGCTCTCTGGCAAAGTATATCCATTATTGGATTACCATAAACGAGCCTTGGGTGTATATATCTCATGCCTATATTTTTGGGGTCTGGCCTCCTAAGGTGAAGTCATATCTGAAAGCCAAGGTAGTTGAAAACAATTTGGTTTCGGCGCATATCAAAGCCTATCGTCTGATACATAAAATTTATAAGGAATTAAACATTTTAGAGCCTTCCCTAAGTATCGCCCAGAATATGCTATCCTTTGTACCCTGCACGCAGAATTTAAAGAATCGATTCGCGGCTTTCCTGCGGGATAAGTGGTATAATTTGGGGTTTCTCGATAGAATAATGCGGTATAAAACTCTGGATTTTATCGGAGTGAATTATTACGCACGGCAATTGGTAGAACTGCAAAAATGGGGAATTGCTAACTTGGCGGGGGATGTCTGTAAAAATAACCATCATCCGGTTAAGAAGAATTCCCTCGGCTGGGATATTTATCCTCAAGGGTTATATGAGATACTTTTGAAGCTTAAAAAATATGACCTGCCCATAATCATAACCGAAAACGGCATCTGCACTCTAGATGACAATCTACGCTGGGATTATATATACGCTCACTTAAAAAATATCCACCTGGCCATGGAAAAAGGCGTTCCTGTGACGGGTTACCTTTACTGGTCGCTGATGGACAATTTTGAATGGGACAAGGGTTTTGGCCCGAGGTTCGGGTTGATTGATATCGATTATAACACTTATAAAAGAACCGTCAGGCAAAGCGCGATAAAGTTCGGCCAAGTCTGTAAAACAGGTGTTTTAGAATAATAAATCGGCAGGCGAGGATATTTTATTAAATAATCTGCTCTTCTAAACTTTTAATTTTGTTATCGATTTCGCAAGTTATTTTCCCTATCTCCTTAATGCGGCGGCCGTATTCTCTGGCTGTATCCTCATCGCGGTAAATATGCGGATTAGATAAGGCGCGTGCCTTGGCATAGCTTTCCAGGCGCAGCTTGTCTTTCTCTTTTTTTAGTTTATTTATTTCGTGGCGTAAAGATGAATTGTGGATTTTGCGTTTCTTCTCTTCTTCTTTACGCAGCCTCTCTTTTTCTCTCGCTTTTTCTTTTGCCTTTTCTTCGGCGTCATCTCCTCTTTTTGACTGTTTGACTTTGACTTCGGGCCTACGTGCTTGGATAACTATCTGTGCCTGGTCTTTTTTCTCTAAATAATAGTCAAAACTACCGGGGAATTTTCTAATCCTACCGTCTTTGACCTCAAAAACCGTATTGGCAACTGAACGCACAAAATAAATATCGTGGCTGATAAAGACGATAGTGCCCTGATATTCGTTTAAGGCTTTAATCAGGGCTTCTACCGCATCTACATCCAGATGTGTAGTCGGCTCATCAAGTAGAAGAAAATTAGGCGGATTAATTAAAAGTTTGGCTAAAATAAGCCGGCTCTTTTCGCCTCCGGATAACACCTTAACCGACTTATCCGCGTCATCGCCGGTAAATAAAAACGCTCCCAAAATAGTACGAATAACTGTTTCCGACATAAAGCCCGGCGCTGCAGAATACGCTTCTTGAAGAACGGTATTCTCGGGATTTAAGACATCCATACGGGTCTGGGAGAAATATCCGATATCTACCTTGTGGCCGACAGTGCGTAGGCCACTATCAATATCAATAACATCGGCAAGAATTTTTAAAAGCGTAGATTTGCCTGCACCATTTTCACCGGCTAAAACTGCCCTTTCGCCTTGTGAAACCTCAAAATCCAAATCCTGATAAACCCTGATATCGCCGTAAGACTTAAAGATTCTTTCTAATGCCATTACCCGATAACCGCTCCTTTGCGTCTGGGGAAATTGAAAATTTCTTATGCTTTCGCGCGGGTCAGGCGGAATAATTATTTCCTGCATTTTCTCCAAAGCCGTGCGCTTGGCGCGCACCTGTGAGGCTTTATTCGGTTGGGCATGAAAACGGTCAACAAACCTCTGGAGTTGTTCCCGTTTTTTCTCCTGTTCTTTAAACTGTTTTAGGAGAAAGGTGTGTCTGGCTTCTTTGATTCTCTCATACTGCTCATAGTTACCGTGAATTTTGGTAATTGTACCGTTTTCCAGAATGAGCGTATAGTTTGTAACTTCAGTTAAATAGGCCTTATCGTGGGAAATTATAATAAAGGCCCCTTTGAATGCACCAAGATAATCTTTTAGCCATAGCGCTGCATTTAAATCTAAATAATTGGTCGGCTCATCAAGCAGAAGAAGGTCATAGTGATAAGTAAGTAACTTGGCTAATAGAGTACGCATCTGCCAGCCGCCGCTCATCTGGCGTATCGGACGGTCAAAATCTCTTTCCTTAAAACCTAAGCCCATCAAAATTCTTTTGGCATTGTGTTCCAGTTCAAAGAAACCGAGCCTCTCTAATTGATGCAGGATTTCTCCGTATTGTTTTGAGTCAGCCGCGCCTTTTTCTTCCAACTCTTCTTTTTCTTTCTTTAAACCTGCAATCTGCTCATTGCCTTCGGTAAGTTCGGATAAAACCGTGCGTTCGGATTTAAAGCTTGCCTCTTGAGGAAGATAGCCGATAGTAATATTCTTAAGAACCTGGATATTACCGCTGGAGGGCTCAATCTCATCTAAAATCAAGGAAAATAAAGTAGTCTTTCCTGAGCCATTCGGCCCGATAAGACCGACTTTTTCGCCGCGGTTAATATTAAGTGAAATATTTTCGAAAAGGGTTTTTTTGCCGTAAGCCTTGGAAAGATTGGTGATGGTAATCATAGATTAAACAGTGCGGCGGGATTCTAAGGCCTTGGAAAGAGTGGCGGAATCGGCATATTCTAAGTTTGAACCCATCGGTATACCTACTCCGATACGGGTTAACGCAACTCCCGACGGCTTTATTAATTTTGCAAGATATAGTGCGGTTGCCTCGCCTTCCGTATCAGAATCCGTAGCAATAATTACCTCTTTAACATTATCCTGTTTTATCCTCTCTATTAAGCCGTTGATCTTTAAATCAGCCGGGCCCCTGCCTTCCAGGGGCGCTATAGAACCCAATAATACCTGATACACGCCATCAAAGCTGCCTGCCTTTTCTATAGCCGTAACATCACTGGGGTTTTCTACTATACAGATAATATCTTTCCTGCGACGGCTATCCCGGCATATCTTACAGAGTTCCTGCTCGCTTAAATTATTGCATATGCGGCAAAACCGCACATTCTCCTTTACTTTTGATATTGCCTCTGCCAAATTTTTTATTTCGTCCGCAGGAGCATCCAGAATATATCCTACGATGCGCTCAGCACTTCTCCTGCCGATACCGGGCAACTTTATTAACCTATCTATCAATTTTTCGATAGACTCTGTATAGGTAGACATTATTACTCTTTAATCACCCTTCCCTTAAACATCTGGAGAGCGGATTTAAGAGAAGGGTTATCTTCATTATCTTCTTTTTTGTTTGATACCTCGTCAGAGAGAAGGAAATTGACTCTTATTTTAGCATTAAATAATTCTGAGATTGTTTTTTCTATGATTGCCTTGTTCTCCTGCCTATCCAGGGATTCCTTATGCAAGGAGTAATTTTTGGGGAAAGAGATAGTTACAATATTATTCTTCATATTCACCGGCTCGCCTTCATTTAAATAGGTGGCCGCTGACATTTTAATGCGTCCTAACTTATCAATAATATTATGCCACGCCTCTTTTATATTATCTAAGGGAATAGACTGTGTTGGCTCTGCAGATGACACCCCCTCTTCTTCCTTTTTAATCGTCTGCGCAGGCGTATTTTCTCTTACGGGTGCATCCTTTTTAAGCGGAGAATATTTTAAAGGCGATATATTTGATTCCGGGTTTTTCTTATCCTGCGCTAACTTAACCAGGGTTATCTCCAACGGGATACGCAAAGAATCCAGCCTTTTGGACATCTCCTGGGTATTTACCAAAATATTAAAAGCATTAAATATCTCCTCCAGACTAAAAGCCTGGGATTGTTTTAGCAGCCTTTCGCAAATATCCTGCGGCAGGTCCAATAATACGGAATCTGCTTTGGTAATCTTGGCAATCAAAAGATTACGAAAGTGCTCAATAAGGTGGCTTAAAAAGGTGCTTATGTCTTTGCCTTCGTCAATAATTTTGTTAAGCAACCCTAAGGCAACCTTGGCGTCTTTTTGAATTATCCTATCCGTTATTTCAAATAACGCCTCCTGCTCAATCAGGCCCAATACTGAAATTACATCTGCCAGGGATATTTTATCTTTGGAGAAAGAGACCAGTTGGTCTAAAACCGACTCTGCGTCTCTTAAGGAACCATCGCTGCTCTTGGCTAAAGCAAAAAGGACTTCTTTGTCTATATCTATCTTTTCTGCGGCAACAATTTTTTCTAACTGGGCAATAATCTCCATTACGGGAATGCGCTGAAAATCAAAACGTTGGCATCTGGATAATATGGTCGCTATAACCTTGTGCGGCTGGGTAGTGGCAAAGATAAACTTAACAAATTCGGGCGGCTCTTCTAAGGTCTTCAGCAGCGCGTTGAATGCCTCCTGGGTGAGCATGTGCACTTCGTCGATAATGTAAATTTTAAATTTTCCGGCAGTAGGAGAGAATTTTACGTTCTCGCGCAGAGTTCTTATTTCATCAATGCCTCTGTTGGAGGCGCCGTCTATCTCAATTACATCAAGGCTGCGGCCCTGAGTTATTTCCAGGCAAGATGCACACTTCTGACAGGGATTTACGGTAGGGCCTTCTTTACAATTAAGCGCCTTGGCTAATATTCTGGCAGCAGAGGTCTTGCCTACGCCTCTTGGCCCGGCAAAAAGATAGGCATGGGCAAGCCTATTCTTCTCTAAGGCGCTCTTTAATGTGGCGATAATGTGTTTCTGCCCGACAATCTCGTCAAAATTCTGCGGTCGCCATTTTAAGGCAAAGACAATATATGACATCTTTTAAAAATAAGGTTCAAATTGTATCACTGGCGGAGAGACTGGGATTCGAACCCAGGGGGCCAGTTACCCAGCCCAATTGCTTAGCAGGCAACTCCGATCAACCACTCCGGCATCTCTCCAAATTTTCCTGTTTTGAAATAGCCTGAAAATTTGGTCCTGAACCCCGAAGGGACGAAGGACCTTCAAAACTATATAAACTTCTTCCTTTTCTTCTTAAAGAATTCTCTTAGCAAAAAGCTGCACTCTTTCTCTAATATCCCTTTTTTGACTTTTATGCGATGGTTTAGTTTTTTATGGTTTGCGATATTAATTACGGAGCCGCATGCGCCGGCCTTAGGATCTTTTGCTCCGAAATAAAGGTTTCTAATGCGCGCCAGCACTAATGCGCCTACACACATACTACAGGGTTCAATTGTAACATATAACGATGCCTCATTCAACCATTTAGCATTTAGATAGTTGGTAGCTGAGGTAAGCGCAAGCATCTCTGCATGCGCAGTAGGGTCTTTGAGCATCTCAACCTGATTATGCGCGCGGGCGATTATCTTTCCTTTATAAACAATTACGCAACCAACAGGAACTTCATCTTCTCCGACTGCCTGTCTGGCTTCTTTTATTGCCTCCGACATATAAATTCCATCGCTCTTACCCATAGTCTTGATTTAATAAGTGCGCCCAGGTGGGATCGAACCACCAACAACCAGTTCCGTAGACTGGTGCTCTATCCAATTGAGCTATGGGCGCTTTAATCTTTTTGACTTCCATAGCGAAATCCCCAATGCTCTTGTGGGGATGAGCTATGGGAGCAGAAAATTTAAACCGTATTTATAAAGCTAAACCAAAACTTCAATTCTGCCAGAGAAATTAATATTAAAATGGGGCCTACTATTCTATTATGATTAGTTAGCCAAACGTTAAAAAAATCTATTTCCCTATCCAGAGGGCTCATGAAAGGAGTAATAAATATATCCATATTAAGCGTTTCATCTATCTTACGATAAGCATCTAAAAAAAATGTAAAAAGCGTACTTATAATACAAATGCTGCCATAAGTAAAAAATAACATAATATTTAGGAAAAACAGATTAAATGTATCTAATACCATAATATCTCCTTCCGTTTTTAAGAAAATTTATATATAATTTCCCAACTGGCGGAGAGGGTGGGATTTGAACCCACGGACCCTTTCGGGTCACGCGCTCTCCAGGCGCGCGCGCTAAACCAGACTACGCGACCTCTCCTTATAAATCAGCAGGATACCTCTTTATCTCTACCCGTTAATAACTTTAACGCAGAGTAACTTATAAATACAGCTAATTCCACCAATGATATATATGGCACAGACTGGAGGATTCGTCCCGCACCAAAAATTTAATTAGCGGAAGGAGCAGGATTTGAACCTGCGAGGCCTTGCGACCTGGGCGCTTTCGAGGCGCCTGGATTCAACCACTCTCCCATCCTTCCGGTCTTTTGGTGCGGGATTCAAGACCGCCCTATTGAACCGCTCTTGAGCAAGTCTCCGGATTTTTTATTATATTTTTGATACGATAAAGAATGCTATAGAGCAAATAATGAAAACTAAGCTGACAATAATCCTCTTCTTTAACAGCCAGTTATGGAAAGTATAAATATCAGTCTCTAAGGCAGGCACGACTATTTTTGTAATACCGCCCATCTTTCTACCTAAGATGTTTTCTAACTTAGCATATTTAGCCGATGGCGAAAATAGCACAATTATTCCTAAAAGCAAAAGTAATGGGCTCGTCCAAAACAAAATTAATTTTATCGTATCAAATATTGTGGGTGCCTCAGCCATATAAATCACCTCCTTCTTTCATTATACCCGTTTCTTTTCCGTGTCCGTCAAAACCCAGCAAAACTTTTAAATTATTCCTATATGGCGGAGGAGAGAGGATTCGAACCCCTGAGGCACCTTACGGCGCCTAACTGTTTTCAAGACAGTCCCATTCAACCACTCTGGCACTCCTCCTTAAAAATCAAGTTAAATCATATCATCAAAACTTTAGGTTGTCAATTAAAGGAAGAGTTGTTTAAATAGGGCGCCGAAAAGATTTGCGGCGATTTGGAAGGAGTTATTGCAGAAGTTAACAAAGGAAAACGAGCTGAATATCAGGCTAAGGCCGAAGGCAAGAATGATAAGGTTTATAATGTAAATGAAAGAGAAGCCGAAGATATAATTTGCTTTTAAGAAATCATTTTGCCGCGAACGAAGAGATTTGGCGCTAAAAGTCAAATGTAAGCCGATGCTAAAACCAAACAACAAAGCAAAATATTTCATTGGTTCAGCAGATTTACTAATTATAGAGTAAAGCCCATAGATAAGAAACAATATTATGGTGTATATGGGTAAAAGATACGGCGCCACCTTAACCAAAGGGCTAAAATAGCGAAAGACCGCCTCTAAAATCTTCTGGCCTTTATTATAAATTATCACTGGCTCGTATATAAATAGATAGATGATGACAAAACTGATAAACCCTCCGAAGAAATAATGTTTAATCGTTGGCTCTAGTCTGTCTAATTCGTTTAAAAACGCGATGGTTGCGGAATAAACAAACGGCAGGAGAAATATGCCTAAGACAAATTTAATAATACCGAAAACCCGCTGGCTAAAACCGGCTCTTTTGGGTATAAGACTAATATTAGGGGATTCTTTCTTTTCCATCCAGATATGGCCTTAGAACTTGCGGAATTATTACAGAACCGTCTTTTTGTTGGTAATTCTCCAATATGGCAATGAGCGTACGCGCCAAAGCTACGCCAGAGCCGTTTAAGGTATGCACAAAATCGAGTCTTTTCGTATCTTTTCTTCTAAATTTGATATTTGCCCGGCGGGCCTGAAAACTCTCAAAATTACTGCAACTGGAAACTTCAAGCCACATATCTACACCCGACGCATAAACCTCCAGGTCATAGCATTTGCTTGCTGAAAAACTTAAATCCTCGGTAGATAACATTGCCACTCTATAAGGCAGGCCTAATGCCTGCAAAACCTCTTGGGCATCTCCTACTAGCTTTTCCAATTCATCGTAAGATGTTTCGGGTTTTACAAATTTGACCAATTCTACCTTGTCAAACTGATGCACCCGGATTAAACCCTTTGTATCCTTACCGTAAGAACCTGCTTCGCGGCGAAAACAAGCAGTATAGGCAGTATAATAAATGGGTAGATTTTCCTCCTCCAGAATTTCATCGCGGAATATATTGGTTATAGGAACTTCTGCTGTAGGAATAAGAAATAAGTCATCGTCTTTTAAGCGGTACATATCCTCTTCTAACTTCGGTAATTGGCCGGTCCCGGTCATAGAGGTGCGATTGACTAAAAAAGGCGGAAAAATTTCGGTGTATCCGTGCTTATGGGTATGAAAATCAAGCATAAAATTAATCAAAGCCCGCTCTAATTTTGCACCCCAGCCTTTATAGAGAACAAAATTCGAGCCGGTAATCTTGGCGGCGCGGTTAAAATCAATAATATCCAGATGCTGGCTTAGCTCTATGTGCGTGGCGGGTGAAAAATCTAGACGAGGAGGCTCACCCCATGACCGCACAATCTTCTTTTTAGTAGCATCGCCGACGGGAATAGATGGATGCGCTATATTAGGGATATTTAATAGGGCCTCATCTAATTTGGTATTAACTGTTTTTAATTCATCCTCTAATTTTTTTGTTTTTTCTGAAATCGCCTTCATTGAGGCAATTTTTTCTTTTGCGTCTTTCTTTGCCTTTAAGATGGCGCTGATTTCATCATTGGCTTTATTTTGTTTAGCCCTTAAATCTTCTAATTCTAATAAAATCTTCCTTCGGGAATCGTCGAGTTTAATAAAAGCATCCAGATCTATCTTTAAATTACGGTTTTTGATAGATTGCTTTACTAAATCTAAATTTTCCCTGATGAATTTAATATCTAACATATTTTATCCTTTGATTACTCCTAGCGGCCTCATTCGGCAAATACGCTTGGATATGCCTGCTTTGGCCACCACATCTACTACTTCATTGACATCTTTATAGGCTTGGGGTGCTTCCTCGGCAATAGTGCCGCGGCCGGAAGCTTGCACTATTATACCTTTGGATTCTAATTCTTTCAATAAAACATTCACATTGATATCTCTGGTGGCTGCAGTACGCGATTTGACGCGGCCGGCACCGTGACACGTCGAGCCAAAAGTCTCCTCCATCGCCTTTTGCGTCCCTACTAAAAGATAAGAATTCCTGCCCATGTCACCGGGAATAATTACCGGTTGACCGGTTTGTTTATATCTATCGGGTAATGCCGGATGTCCCGGGCCAAAGGCGCGGGTGGCACCTTTACGATGTATACAAAGTGTTTTTTCTTTGCCGTTAACGATGTGTTTCTCTATTTTTGCGATATTATGGGCGACATCATAAATTAAATGCATGCCTAATTTTTCCCAAGACGTACTTAAAACTTTTTCGAAAACTTTACGGGTTAGATACATCAGACACTGCCTATTTGCCCAGGCATAATTCGCTGCGCACTTCATTGCTGCCAGATATTGTTTTCCTTCGGGAGAATTAACCGGCGCACAGGCAAGCTGCCGGTCAGGAACATTAATATTATATTTTTGTAAGCAATGAATCATGCTTCTAGTATATTCATCACAGACCTGATACCCTAAGCCGCGTGAGCCGGAATGAATCATTACCATAATCTGGCCGAGATTTAAGCCGAAGTAATCGCAAAGATCGCGGTCATACAATTGGTCAATAGCCTGTATTTCTAAAAAATGATTTCCTGAGCCTAAAGTCCCGGATTGAGCCTTTCCCCTTTCATATGCCCTATCGGAAACAGCGTCGGGATCAGCACCCTGTATTGCTCCATATTCTTCGGTACACTCCAAATCTTCATCAGTGCCGTAACCTTTTTCTACTGCCCATCTTGCGCCTTTAGCTAAAATCTCTCTTTCTTCTTTTACGCCTACCCGGATATCGCCTTTAGAACCCACACCAGCCGGCACATCCGAAAAAAGCTTATATACTAAATCTTTAATCTTATTTTTTATATCTTCATATTGTAGGTCCGTTTTAACTAACCTCACCCCGCAGTTGATATCAAATCCCACTCCGCCCGGAGAAATTACGCCACCCTCTTCTGGGTCAGTGGCAGCCACACCACCTATGGGGAAACCGTAGCCCCAGTGCAAATCTGGCATACCTAAAGAAGCTTTTACAATTCCCGGCAAAAACGCCACATTCGCCACCTGCTCTAATGCTTTATCATGGAGAATATCCTTCAGTAATTTTTCATCGGCGTAAATGATTCCCGGCACGCGCATACCAGACTTATATGACTTTGGTATGCGCCACCTGTAATCATCTATCTTCTCTAATGGGCCCTGCCATATATCAGACATCCAATATCACCTCTGCCTGCCACCCGGATTTAGTTTGTTCTAATTTTAATTCGTGGTAAGTGGCGGCTTTAATTTCGGTGTTTATTTTAAAATTTTTTATATCTTCTCCGATACAGATAGACTTTATGCTATGTTCGTCTAACTTCTCTATTATAAAATTGGTAAAGACCAGTTCTTTCACTGCCGACAGAGATAATAAATCATTCAGCCAATTAATAAATAGCTCTTCAATATTATCGGCTTTTTCTTTTACGGTGATTTCTTCTTTTCTTTTTGATTTTTTTGTGGGGATGCCGGCGATAATATCAAACATAGCCAGGGCTGTATTTTGAAATAATTCTTTCAAACTATCGCCCTTAGTTCTAATGCCTATATCTGCGGTATGTTCTATGAAAGTATAGGTCTTCACTAAAAATTATTTAGTGGGCCATGTAGGAGTCGGACCTACGACCTTGACATTAAGAGTGTCCTGCTCTGCCAATTGAGCTAATGGCCCGATTATTTTGCTTGTTTGCCATTAGCGAAATCCTCGAAGGGGATGAGCTAATGGCCCGATATATCATCTTTAATCGTCTACAAATTCATTATTTTACCTTAAAATATCACAATTTGCAACAAACGTTTTATTAAATAGAAGCGGGGAAATCTAACGAGATTTTTTGTGGGGAAAAATGGAGAAAAATTATTATTTTTCCTTTAAAAATTCCTGTACGATAGGTTCTGCTCTATCAAGGTCTCTTTTAGCAATAACAACTTTGATTGCGCCGACACCTCCAGGAGCGGCATAGGCAGGAGCATTGGTGCCTAATATTTCGTCCTTCAGAAACGCTGTAATTCCCTCGGCTTCCAGTAAACTTCTAAGTAATTGCACTTCCAGTAAAGAACCAGCATAAACAGTTACTAAATCGGTTTCTTCTGGCATTTTGGATTCCTTCGTCCTTGCCTAAACTGCTGCTTTACCTTGGAGCGGGTGGCTTGGCTTGAATAAATTTTAGGGTTTTTGCTGGAGCGTGCATTAGAAATTTTTTGGCAGAAGTCTGCAAGGATTTACGACGAGCTGAAGCAGGCTTGCCCTGCGTAAGGATACTGGCGGAAGCGAGGAGTAAACCGTAGCAGACGGCAAAAAATTTCAGCACGCGGAAGTAAAAACCCTAAAATAAACTTGTCAAATGCGCCTGGCTGGACTCGAACCAGCAACGCCTAGCTCCGAAGGCTAGCGCTCTATCCGATTGAGCTACAGGCGCAATTTATATTATTTCGCAATTATCGCCTAAAATCTCTTTGATCTTTGCGAGTTTCTTTTTATCTAAAGGCTTGATACCGGCCTCGGCGGTGGTGCGCACAGGAGAATTCAGCTGAATCTTATCCGGATTTATCTTATCTACAATCTCTTTTAATTTCCTTATCTGCCTTAAATCATCATTTATGCCGCTGGCCAGCATTACCTCCAGCCAGAACTTACCCCTAAATTCCTTTTTTAAATTTATCAATCCGCCTATTATCTCTTCTATCTTTGTATCTTTTTGAGGCCTATTAATCTTTTCAAAAATCTTAGGGCTTATGGCATCCAGGGAAGGAATTATCAAATCCGCCGGCAATAATGCCTGCCGCACTGAGGCATCATTCAGTAAAGAAGAATTGGTTATCACGGCTACTGGAATACTGGTGATCTTTTTTATTTCGCTAATCGCTGTACCTATTTTAGTATTTAAAGTCGGCTCGCCCGAACCAGAAATAGTAATGTAATTTAAGTTTTTGGCATCTGTGCCATAATTTTCAAGCCAGGAGCCCAGCTCACTTAGCATCTCTTCTATTTTAATATATTCATCCCTTTCTCTGGTAGCCTGGGTGGTTTGGCCCAATTGGCAATAAACACAGTTAAAACTGCATATCTTATAAGGGGTTAGGCTAATGCCCAGAGACAAACCTAATCTTCGGGATTTAACAGGACCGTATATGTATTTCATAACGCAAAACCCCGCACTTTGCCAGTCTTTAAAGACAAACCGTAACAAATGTGCGGGGTTAATATTGTATTTTTATTTACTGTATCTACTTTACTTCTATAACGCAGTTTTGATTTCCAAAGGTATTGGGGATAAACCACGTACAGCGAGGATCGCTCATCCAGGAACCATCGACAAAAAATTTATATTCATATCTGCCTGGTTTTAAGCCGACCTTCACTATCCAATTACCCCGGGAATCCTTCTTGGCAGAAAGGGTCTTTGTATTCCAGTTATTAAAATTACCTGCGATACTAACCCTCTTAGCCAAAGGAGCATAAAACCTAAATTCCGTTGGTCTTGAACTAGAAGTTCTTGCCATCTCTAACCTCCTTTATCTCTTCTTTTTAATTTACACGACAATTAAGCTTCTGTCAAGAGGTTTTATCTAACCAATTGGAACCCCGCGGACTTTAGTCTGTGGTACCTTAATAGATCCTTGACATCTTCCATGTCAAGGATCATCCCCCGCCACGCGTGCGGCTTGTTTATTTAGTGAAATCCCCCGAAGCAGATTTAGCAAACGCATTCCTACACAGATTAAAATCTGTGGTCTCCTGCGAAGGGGGATGATATTTTATATGGCTACTATAGCAATCCTCTTATTATCAGCTAATTGTACGCTTTGTTCTTTATCTATAAAAAGGGTCTTACCTGCCTCCACGGCAAGACAGGCGCCTTTTGCTCTTATAAGATTCTTTATGGTATTTAATCCTACGACCGGTATATCAAACCGCATATCTTGCTTGGGCTTGCTTACCTTGACAATTGCCATGCCATCCCGGGCAATTCTGCCTGCGCGCCTGATAAGGTTATCGGTCCCCTCCAGCGCCTCTACCGCCACTATTGCCTTAGCTTTAACCGCTACCGTCTGGCCAATATCTAAATAAGCAATCTCTTTTGCTAAATCAAAACCAAAATATATATCTTCCCACTCCTTGAAATCAGGCTCTCTTTTGGTAAGCGTTCCCTTCTTGGGCAAAAGATCTTCAATAAATGTAACGGAATCCAATAGCTGGAAACCCGAGTCTTTTAATTTTTCTGCTATCGCACCAAATATTGTATCTGCTTTTTTGTCTTGCATATCAGTAAGCAGGCTCTTTAGTTCCTGGTTTTTATCTGTCTCTTTAGAGAATAAATGATGGGGGCTTATCTGGCCTGCCATCACTACCTTAGTTACGCCTTCTGCCTTAAATATTTCAAACATCTTATGAAATTCATTAAGGCCTATCCAGTAGATTTTATCTACAAACCTTTTTAATTTAGAAGAGGTATCGCCTTTTATGGCAACAGCCACCACAGAATAATTTCTTTTCTTGGCTGCTTCAGAAAATATGATGGGGAATCTTCTATTACCCGCAATTAAACCAATCTTTTCCATTGAAGGTTTATCTATTTATCTGCTTTGCGCAGGCAGGAGACAGCTATGCCTCTTTTAGACTCTTTAATAAATTGGATTAGGGAGGAAACTTCGCTACAAGGCTCTATTTCTTTTTCTGCTTTTTCTAAGGCATGTTTCATTGAGAGGCCTAAGTTAAATAATATATTAAATGCGCGATGAAGTTTTTCTATTGACTCTTTGGGGATGCCGTTGCGTCTTAAGCCAATAAGGTTTAGCCCGTATATATGGGCAGGGTGGCCGTCGCAGGTAGAATACGGCGGAATATCCTGAACCACCTTGGAACAGCCGCCGATAATAGAAAGCCTGCCTACGCTGACAAATTGATGTATCGCCACCAACCCACCTACCACTGCCTTATCTTCAATGGTTACATGTCCGGCAAGGGTCCCGCTGTTGGCGATTATACAATCATTGCCTACGATACAATCGTGGGCAATGTGGGAGTAAGCCATAAAAACATTGTTATTGCCAGCGATTGTTCTTGAGCCTTCTTCTGTGCCGAGATTAAATGTAGCATATTCGCGAATTATATTATTATCACCTATCTCCAAGTAACTCCTCTGGCCTTTATATTTTAAATCCTGCGGCCGGCTTCCTATGACTGCGCCTGTAAAAATCTCGCAATTCTTACCCAAAGTAGTGTTACCTTCGATTACGCAATAAGCGCCAATTTTGGTCCCTGCACCAATTTTAACATTATCTGCGATAATAGTATAATGGCCTACCTGGATATCGTCGGCTAATTTTGCTTTTTTAGAAACTATTGCCGTAGAATCTATTTTCATTTTATTTATTTTTCTACCAGTGCAAACATTAAATCCGCTTCTGCTACTAGCTTGCCATCTACAAATGCCTGGGCGCGCACCTTGCCTGTCTTTGATTTTATCTTATCCGCTTTTACATCTAATAACAGCTTGTCTCCGGGAACCACTGTCTTTCTGAACTTTACATTATCGGCGGCTAAGAAATAGGCAAGTTTACCCCGGTTCTCTTCTGGCGAAAGCATCATTACGCCACCTACCTGGGCCATTGCCTCAATAATTAAAACCCCGGGCATAATGGGCCTGCCCGGAAAATGCCCTTTGAAGAAGTAGTCATTTATATCAACATTCTTTACGCCCACAGCACGTACGCCTTGTTCTAAAGAAAGGATTTTGTCTACAAATAAAAAGGGCGGCCGATGCGGCAGTATCTTCATAATTGCCTGGGTGTCTAATTCTTCGTCTTTTTTTGGATGGTAATCTATGCCTATTGCGCCCAGGGAATACCTTTGCCTTTGCTGGCCTATCTTCTTTACCAATTTCAGATTAAGTGCGTGACCGCTTCTTAAGGCAATGATATGGCCCTTTATGGGCTGACTTAAGATATAGAGGTCTCCTAAGAGATCCAGTATTTTGTGCCGGATAAATTCATCTTCGTAACGTAGTTTATTCTTTATTACGCCTTTTTTGCCTAATACTATAGTGTTATCATAAGTTGCGCCAAGACCTAACCCCTGTTTTTGTAATTCCTTTGCTTCTTCCTCCAGACAGAATGTCCGCGCGCAGGCAAGTTCATTTTTAAACAAAGCGGTATTTATAGGTATTTCCATAAACTGGGCTTTGAGCAGGGGATGGTCATAACTTAAGGTATAAGAAATTTTAAATTCCGAAGATGGCACAGCAACAATATATGCACCCTCCTCTTCTACAAAAATTTGTTCCTTTATAGAATAATATTGCCTTGATTTTTCCTGTTCTTTGATGCCTGCTGCGGCTAATACATCCAAGAACCCCTTGCTGCTTCCATCCAAACCCGGCACTTCATTATTATCAATTTCAACCAAGATATTATCTATGCCTAAACCTGCTAATGCTGCCATAAGGTGCTCGATGGTTTGTACCTGGACTGTGTCTTGACCGATAGAGGTGCGCCTTAGGCTGTCATATTGAGGAAGCAGGGATTCAACCGAGGCTTTAATTATAGGGCCGCAGGGTAAGTCTGTGCGTTTGAAGTTGATGCCGCTATCTACATCAGCAGGCCTGAACGTCACATTTACTTTATTTGCCGTATGTATACCTATGCCCTTTAGGCTTACTTCTTTTTGGATGGTTTTTTGTTTATCCATTTTTCCAATTCTTCTATCTTATTTTTAATTTCCGCTACTGTATTGTACAAGCGAGGCAGATTCTGTACGCAGGCATTTACGCGCTTGGCTATATTTTCGGGTTTTGCGGGATAACCCCATACGGTAGTTCCCGGGGGGATAGATTTGCTTACGCCTGACTGCGCCATGACCACTGCATTATCTCCGATATTGATATGACCTACCAGGCCGACCTGGCCTGCCAGGATAACATTATTGCCCACTGAGGCACTACCGGAAATACCTACTTGGGCAACAATGAAACAATTCTGACCAATAATCACATTATGAGCAATATGCACAAGATTATCTATCTTTGTGCCGCGACCGATAACTGTCTTGTCAAACCTTGCGCGGTCAATTGCAACATTTGCACCGATCTCCACATCGTCCTCAATAACTACTGTGCCTACCTGAGGTATACGATGATGTATGCCATCTATGGTCACAAAACCAAATCCATCCGAGCCTATAACCGTACCGCTCTGAATTACTACCCGATTACCGATAGTTACGTGTTCATGGATAGATACATTTGAATAGATGAGGGTATCCATTCCTATCTTGGTATATCTACCCACATAACAACCAGAATAGACTATGCTTTTATCACCCATAGAAACATTATCTTCTATTACTGCGTAAGGCCCAATCGCTACCTCATTGCCTAAACTTAGCTCCTTACCTAATATGGCTGTGGGATGGATGCCTTTGGGATGTTGTACTTGCGAGGGTGCAATAAAAGAAACTACCTTAGTAAAGGCCAGAGAAGGATTGTCGGTGCGGATAATCGGTTTGGATACTTTTTTTACATCTCGATACGTAATAATTGCCGACGCGTGCGTTTTTTCTATAAGGGGGAAATATTTAGGATTGGCGGCAAAGGTAATGTCGCCCTCGCAGGCCTCTTTTATGCCCGCTACACCTCTAATAACAATACTGTCATCTCCAACTAATTCTCCTTCAACAAACTCCGCTATCTCTTTTAGGGTCTTGTGCATATTTAATGAGCAGGCAATTTACGGACATAAGTGACGTAAATTGTAGACCGAAGGCCGTCTGCGAATTTATATCTATGCCAGCTTATTTCTTATAACCCTTATTAACAATCTCTATAATCTTATCCGTAATATCCAGGCTTTTTGACTGGTAGACTAATACGCGGTCGTTGAATACCAAGGTATAGCCTTGGCTTTCTGAGTACTGCTTTACTGCCCCTTCAATATCTTTTAATATCTCCTTCATTTTCTCATCCTGGTCTTTGCGCAGGTCAGTTTGTTTTTGCCGGTCAAAATCTTGCAAGGACTTAATCTTTGTCTCCAGTTCAGCCTTCTTTGCTTCTTTTTCTTTATCGCTTAATAAATTCATTTTATCTTGGAACTGTTTGACCTCGTCTACTTTTTTATTTCTTTCCGCATCATATACGGTTTCTTTATCGGTTAGAACCTTATCATAGTCTTTGGTCTTGCCGTACTCGCTAAAAGCTCTGCTTAAATCAACATAGGCAAATTTATCAGCTGCATAACTCTGCCCAACCAAAATACCCAAACTAAAGATAACCACCGCCAAAACCATTGCTAGCTTTTTCATTCTTTCACACTCTCCTTCCTTTTTAAAAACCATGGCTTATATTAAAGTGTAATCTGCCGCTACTTTTGCTCTCTTCGCCGGGTTCTTTATCAAAAGGTATGCCGTAATCAAGCATTACCGGCCCAATCGGCGTTTTAATCCTTACTCCAAAACCAAAACTCTTCTTAAAACCGCCTGCGCCAATATCATCCAATTTTGACCATACATTTCCCATATCATAAAAAACAGCTAATTTTAAAAAATCAAATAGTGGATAATTGTATTCTATATTGCCGATCAACATGGATTCACCGCCCAATGGATCCTTGGATATCGGATCTATGGGGCCTATCTTTCTTTCCTGGTAGCCTCTGATAGTATAAGCGCCTCCGGCAAAGAACCTTTCATATATAGGCAGGCTATCAGAATTACCGTATGCATCGGCAAGACCGATGCGCGCTCTTAACTCCAGCACAGAACCCGCAAACATAGGGAAATAATCTGATGCCCGGCCAAAGAACTTAAAGAAATCTTTATCGCCGCCAAACGGCCCTCCTGCGCTCTCTAAAGAACCGCTAAAGACTTTGCCTTTTGTAGGATCAAATATATTATCGCGGCTATCATAGGTAAGGCCAAACTCCAAGGAACTTATGGTATTCTTACCCGCCTCTTTCCTTAAATCATTAGTCGCATCTTCTGAGATATTGCTAATCTCTATACGGTCATTGCGGTACGTTAAATTTGCCTTTACATATTCGGATATCTCTTTGCCTAAACGTAGGTCTCCTCCGGTTACCTTCTCATCATAGCCATAACCTACATCCGCCTCTCTTTCGTGCTGGCGCATATAGGCATCGAAACCGAATGATACAGGATAATCAAAGAGCCAGGGTTCAGTAAAACTCAAATCAAAACCGTTACTCGTTGTTCCCATTGAGGCACGTAGCTTTAAATTCTGGCCTGCGCCGGTAAAGTAAGGGAAATTCTTCCAATCAAAATTCTTCTGCTCAATTTCTACAAATCCCACAAATTGATCTACACTGCTATAACCACCGCCAAAACTAAAGGCACCGGTCTTTGCCTCTTTTACCTCTACCACCAAATCTTTTTTATTGGGTACTGGCGTGTCTTCGGTATCGTAATTTACCTCCTCAAAGAAACCTAAGTTCTGCAGTCTTTCTTTGGTGCGTCTTAATTTTTCACCGTCGAACCTATCACCCGGTCTTATCCTTAATTCCCTGCGAACTACTATGTCCCTGGTCTTTATATTGCCCTTTATTTTAATCTTATCCACATAAGCAATCTCGGATTCCAAAATATTATAGACTATGTCTATACGGCCCGTATAAGGATTTAAGGAAGTAGTCTCTTGGGCCTGCGCAAATATATAACCGCGGTCAAAATACAGGCCTTGTATACTGGCGATATCCTGTTTTAAAGCCTCTTGGCTGAAGACCTTGCCGGGAGTACACTCTTTAAGTTTTGCCAAAATATCCTTCTGGGAGATATCTTTATTACCCTGTATGGTTATGTTACCTACCAGATATTTCCTACCTTCATGGATTTTTATAGTAATATATAATAGAAACGATTTCCTGGGATGAGGCTTTATTTCATATTCCACCGTCACATCTGCAAAACCCTCTTTGCGATAGAATGATTTTATACGTTCGATATCCTCTCTGAATACCTCATCCTTTAGCGCCCCGGCATTAAAAAGCCAGGCACTTTTAGTCTTAATCAGCCTCAATATACGCCTATTGGAATAGCTTTTATTCCCTTCCACAAAAATATTCTTAATCTTTATTCTTTTATGTTCCGTAACATTAAACTGCACACTTGCCTTATTGGTTTCTTTATTTATATCTACCTGATAATCAATTTTCGCCTCGCTGTAACCTATCTTCTCATACATTTTCTTTAGGGTCTGGACATCTTCCGCTAAATTAGGATAATCCAGGTATTGCGTCTCTTTTGACTTCAGGGATTCTTTTAACTTATCCTCTTTCATAGTAAGGCGCCTTATGCCAGAGAAAGTTATTTTCTGGATTATGGGCCTCTCCTCAACACTAATAATTACCTTTATGCCATCCTTATAGGCTTGCGTATCCATTTTGATATCGCTAAAGAATCCCAATAGATAAAGCCTTTTTAAATCGTCGCTGATAATATTTTCCTGATAGGGGCCGCCCACCTTGGTTTTCATCTTGGATATGACGGTATTAGCGCTTATAGACTTATTACCTTTTACTTCTATGGCAGTAACTAATTTCGCTTTGGGTAATTCTGGAGGTGTTTCTTCTTGGGCGTGGCTGTAGAGATTAAGGTTCAAGATTAAGAAAAATGCTAAAAATATAAAAGATTTTTTTGGCATCTTATTTATTCGGGTCGTGCCAGGTTTTCAAATCTGGTATATTCTTTAATAAAAGCCAGTTTTAGCGAACCCACCGGGCCATTGCGTTGTTTAGCAATAATAATCTCGGCCATGCCTTGATTATCTGATGTAGGATTATAGTAGTCTTCCCTTAATATGAGAACCACCACATCTGCATCCTGCTCTATCGCTCCCGATTCTCTTAAATCAGAAAGTTGCGGCCGGTGATCGGTGCGTGATTCTACGGCGCGCGATAATTGACTTATGGCTACAATAGGAATTCTTAATTCTCTGGCTAATTCCTTTAATGCACGGGAAATATCGGAAATCTCCTGTTGTCTGCTATCGAGATTGCCTGAACCGCGCATTAATTGCATATAGTCTAAGATAATCAACTGTATGTCTTGTTGGGCCTTAAAACGGCGCGCCTTTGCACGCAGTTCCATTACCGAAATAGCAGGCGTATCATCTATAAATATGGGCGCCTCGGAGAGTTTTCCTGCGGCAGCCGTCAGGCGCGGCCAATCTGAAGGCGCAAGATAACCTGTCCTTACTTTGTGCGCATCAACCCTGGCATGGGCGCAAAGCATCCTTTGCACCAGTTGTTCCTTAGACATCTCCAGGCTAAAGATTACCAGGGGGACCTTCTCTGCCACACTGGCATATTCTGCAATACTTATGGCAAGAGCGCTCTTGCCCATAGAAGGCCTTCCGGCAATAACAATAAAATCCGATGGCTGCAGGCCTGCGGTCTTAAGGTCAAAATCTATAAACCCTGTGGGTATTCCTGTAACATGCGATTTCTTCTGGTAAAGCATATCTATTTTTTCAATACTATCCTTTATAATCTCTTTTAGATGAAAAAAAGTTGCGCGGGGCTTTCTGTCTCTTACTTCAAATATTAGTCTTTCTGCATTATCCACTATTTCATCAATATTGCCTTCTCCTTCATAACAGGAAGATACGATTCTGGTGGAATTATTTATGAGAATCCTTAAGATGCTTTTTTCTTTTACAATACTAATGTAGTGATTTACGTTGGCTGCGGTAGGGACGGAATTGGCCAGGGCCGTTAAGAAACTCACTCCGCCTATTTCCTCAAGCATCCCCTTTCTTTTTAATTCATCGGTAAGAGTGATAAGGTCAATTGCCTTGTTGGCATTGTATAAATCTAACATTGCCTCAAATATTCTCCTATGAATATCCTTGTAAAAAGAATCCACATCTAAGAATTCTATCGCCGCGGATATTGCTGCTTCATCTATCAATAACGAGCCCAATACCGCCATCTCAGCTTCTATGTTTTGCGGCGGAACTTTATCCAAAATTACATCTGTCATAGCCTACCTACTACTTATTTCTTAACTACCCACACCCTTACCTTTACAGAGACCTCGGGATGTAAATTTATAGGTACTTCGTAAATACCTAAAGATTTTAGGGGTTCATCCAAAACAATACAATTTTTATCTATATCTAATCCTTCTTCTTTTAAAGCAACGGATATATCTTGGGCGGTTATGCTTGCGTAGAGTTTCTCTTCATCGTGGGTTAAGACCGGCATAGTTAAAGATAAAGCCGATATTTTCTCTTTGAGTTCTTCTGCGTCTTTTTTATGTTTTGTTAACTCTAAGGCTTTTCTCTGTTTTTCCTGTTCTATCTTTTTTAGATTAGCGGGCGTTAAAGGCACGGCCAGGCTGTTTGGTATAAGAAAATTGCGCGCAAAGCCATCCTTCACTTTTACAATAGCGCCTGCCTTGCCTATCCTGTCTACATCTTGATTTAAAATTATCTCCATATGCTCTTTTTTAACCGTATGGTGTTATAGATTCTAAGCTTCTAAGCAGTCCGCTTTATTTATACACAGTATAAGGCAGGAGCGAGAGAAACCTCGCCCTTTTAATCGCTACCGCTAATCTTCTTTGGTGTTTAGCGCAATTACCCGAACCGCGCTTGGAAGCGATCTTTCCTCTTTCTTTAATGAATGCCTCCAGCAATTTTATCTCTTTGTAGTCTATAACCTTATTTTTATCTGCGCAGAAGCGGCAAAATTTTTTCCTAAGCGGCAGAAGTGCGCTTCTTTTTTTAGTGATTGTCTTTCTCTTAAACGGCATCTGACTCACCCTTGCTTTCTTCTAACCATGCTGTTTCTGTGGATAATTCTTGCGATGTCTCTTGAACCAAAGGCCCTGCCTTGGCAGGTGCGGTTCCTAAGAATTGGATGCGGTCTGCCCTTACTTCAATGACATTGCGCTTTTGCCCGGCATTATCCTCCCAGCTACGCGATTGAAGCCTGCCCTCGATAAACACCGGACTGCCCTTATGCAAATATTGATTGCAGGTCTCTGCCTGTTTATCCCAAACCACCACCGTCACAAAACAAGTATCTTCCTTTAATTCCTGATTCCTGTCCTTAAACTTGCTGTTCACAGCCAGCCTTAGATTAACCACTGCTGTGCCCTGGGGCGTATAACGTAACTCCGGGTCTTTGGTTAAATTACCAATAAGCAATACCTTATTAAAGTTAGCCATCTTGCACCTACTATTATATTATTTGGTTTATAAGAATATGATATTGCTATAATTTAATCACTAAAATCATAAGTATAGAAATAACCAAAAATAAAACACCCAAGAAAATCCTGACCTTCGTATCAATTATCATTTTGTCAAAATCCACTGCCTTATCCAATACCCTCTTTAAAGCTGACATAACCCGCACACCCAAAAGTAAATCCAGCCCTGCTAATACACCCACCATGCTGACGAATATACTTATTTTCCTAAGAATGCCTACCAATAACAATTCATCCATATCATACCTCCTTTCCTTATGTCCTAGATGGCGTTATAAGGATTTATAAACTATTAACGGATTTTAATTATCAATACCCTTAATATATTTTCGTTAAGTTTATATAACCGCTTTATCTCTCCTATCGCCTGGGGCTCCAGAGCGAAATTCATGAGGTAATATATTCCCTCCGGATGTTTATTGACGGGGAAACAGAATTTTCTTTTCTCAGACCACACCGCAGCCTGCAATACATCGCCTTTGTTTTTAGTAATTGCCTCATTAATCTGGCTGAATAATGCCTTTTTCTGGTCTTCTGATAAATCCGGTTTAATAATAAACATCGCCTCGTACTTTTTCATCTTTATCTACTCCGTCGATTAAAAATGTTCATACTGGCTTGCGGGCCTTTTGTAATCCAGGCCAAAGAACACTCTATTGCTTTCTCTATTATATCCGGGACTTCTTTTTTTTCTCCTTTATTGAAAGGGGATAATACATATTCGGCTGAAGCCATATTTTTATCGGTTCTGCCTATACCGATACGTAGCCTACAAAAATCCTGCCTTCCTAAGCTATCTATTATAGACTGGAGCCCGCGATGCCCGCCTGAGGAACCTTGCGGCCTTATTTTAAGCCTGCCAAATTCTAAATCTAAATCATCGCAAATCACAAGGATATTATCTATACCGGTTTTATATTTTTTAATCAAAACTCCTAGCGCAATTCCTGATAGGTTCATAAAGGTAAGAGGCAGGACGAGGGCGATATTCTGCCCTTCAATTCTACCTTTACCGCTTAGTGAAAAAGTAAAATTATCTTTTTTAAGCGGAATCTTATAAAACTTTGCTAATGCTTTAACTACCGCAAATCCGATATTATGCCTTGAGTTTGCATAGGTCCTACCGGGATTGCCCAAACCCACAATCAATTTCACTTATTTTTTTCTTCTTCTTTTTCTTCAGTAGCTACTTCCTTCTTCTCTTTTATTACTTCGGGTTCCTGTTGGACCTCGCCTTCAACCGGAGCAGCTGCTACTTCTTCTTTTATGGGCGCAGCAACAGAGAAAACAATTGCCTCAATGTCAGTTAAAACCTTAATATTAGAAGGAAATGTTATATCTTTTATATGTATGTCATCGCCAATTTTCAACTGACTTACGTCTACTGCAATCTCTTTGGGTATATCGGTAGGTAAACACTCTATCTCCACTTCCCAAAGTATGCGCTCTAAAGAGCCGCCTTCCTGTTTTACGCCTACGGGCTCACCTTTGGAAACCACCGGCACATTTACCTTAATAGCCTTGGTCAGGGAAATCTCATTAAAATCTACGTGTATTATATTTCCTTTGACAGGGTCGTATTGGATCTCCTTGATTAGACAGGGCTGTGCTTTATGTTTATTGTCGCCTTTTATCTTTAGGTTAAGCACAATATTCTCTAAGCGATGCTGATGCATTAATTGCAATAACTGCCGGGAAGGAATCTTTACGGCCTGTGATTTTTTCTCTTTTGAATAAACCACAGCGGCAATAAAGCCTTTTTCTCTTAAATCCTTGACTTTACTCCTGCCTAATTCTTCTCTGTTTTCTACTTCTAAGAATATCTCTTCCATTCGTCGCTTGCGCTCCTCATGAACAACTAGTAAATTAGTAACTCGTAACTATTAATTTTAAAATTCGTAATCGGTAATCCGTAATTGGTAATTCGTAATTTTTTGTTTTTAAATTACCATTTACGATTTACGGCTTTTAATTACTGATTACTGATTACTGATTACTAGCTTAATCAAATAGCGAACTTACCGACTCCTCATGATGAATTCTTCTTATCGCTTCACCCAGAAGTTCTGCTATGGATAGCACTTTAATGCGGGGATGTTTTTTATGGTTATCCAAAGCAATGCTATCCGTGATTAATAATTCTTCCAAATCTTTACATTTATCCAGGCGTTCTACGGCAGGGCCTGAGAGGACCCCATGACTAATTGCCGCCCGGATACTTTTGGCCTTGGCTTTCTTGAGGGCCTGGACAGCCTCTATCAATGAACTGCCTGTGGCAATCAAATCATCCACAATAACGACATTCTTACCTTCTACTTCGCCTAAGATATGCATAATCTCTGCTTCTTCCGGCGAGATGCGTCTTTTATCTAAGATAGCCAAACTCGCAGAGAGTCTCTTGGCATAGGCCCTGGCCATTTTTATACCGCCCACGTCCGGTGAAACTACCACCAGGTCGTCTAATTTTAATTTTGACAAATAATCTATGAAAATGCCCACGGCAAAAAGATGATCCATAGGTATATCAAAGAAACCCTGTATTTGGCCAGCGTGTAAATCCATAGTCAAGATTCTGTTGCTGCCTGCGGTAGTCAGAAGATTAGCCACTAATTTTGCGGTGATAGGCACACGGGGCTGATCCTTTCTATCCTGCCTTGCATATCCAAAATAGGGAATCACCGCCGTAATCCGCTGGCTGGATGCCCTTTTTAAGGCATCAATCATAATCAGAAGCTCCATCAGATGTTCATTGGGCGCAGGATATGTAGGCTGTATAACAAATACATCTTTGCCTCGCACATTCTCATTAATCTTAACACGCACCTCTCCATCGCTAAATTTTTCCACTAATGCATCTGATAGTTTTACCTTAAGGTACCGACAGATGCTCCTGGCTAATTCAGGATGGGCAGTTCCAGTAAATATGGCTAGTTTATCCATCTCTACCTCTTTATTTTTATTATTATTAAAATCTACTCTAAGCTTGGCGCTTTTTCAATACCCGTGCCGGCACGCCCACAACCACTGTCCCATCGGGAACGTTTTTATTTTTAACTACTACGCTACCTGCTCCGGTTACAGCCCCTTTTCCTATTTTAACCGGTGCCACTAATACGGTATCAGAACCGATAAATGCCTTATCCTTTATTACCGTCACATTCTTTTTTCTGCCATCAAAGTTCGCCGTAACAGTGCCTGCGCCTATATTAACGTAGCGCCCGATAAGGCTGTCGCCTAAGTAACCAAAATGTTTCGCCACTGCCTTAGAGGATAACCTGGAACGCACAATCTCAATAAAATTACCCACCGCTACATCGTCTTGGAGACGGCTGCCTTCTCTTAAATGCGCGAAGGGGCCAACCTTACAACGTTTCCCAATTTTAACATCTTTTTCAATAACAGTAAAGGGATAAATTGTGGTATCAGAACCTATTTCTGTGCCAAAGCTTATAAAAGTGGTTTCAGGATCCACTATTGTGATACCGTTTTTCATTAATTCCTCATTGATTCTCTGCTGCATAATCCTGATAGCCCCTGCCAGGTCCTGCCGCGAATTTATGCCCAGTGCCTCATTGATATCCCGGGTTTTGACAGCGTCTATGATCCCGCCTTTTTTATAAATTATACCTATGGTATCGGTAAGATAATATTCCTTTTTACGATTATTGGGCCTGACCTCTTTTATTGCTTTGCATAAGCTATCTTTATTAAAGCAGATGATGCCGGTGTTAATCTCTTTAATCTCTTTTTGGAAATCATCAGCATCTTTTTCTTCCACAATATCGCAAATACTTGCGTATCTGTCTCTTATGATTCTGCCATAACCGCAAGGTTCATCCATTTCAGCAGTCAATAACGTAGCGTCTAAATTATTTTTTATATGGTGCTCTAAGAGTTTTTTTATGGTTCCTTTCTTTAAGAGGGGGTTATCCGCATAGAGGACTAAAATAGCGCCTTTAAAGTTCTTTAGCGAAGGCAGCGCTTCCTTTACTGCATCGGCTGTGCCCAAAGGCCTTTTCTGTATAACAACTTTTGTGCCCGGCCCAAGAATTTTTTTTACTTCTTCATGCTTATGGCCTAGAACCATAATGACCTTGTTAATCTTTAAATCCTTAACTAAATCCAGAATATAGCCTATCATTGGCCTTGCGCAAATGGGATGTAATACCTTCACAAGAGCAGACTTCATTCGCGTGCTCTTACCCGCAGCCAGAATTATACAAGCTATGTTTTTCATATATACCTAGACTATTTAACATTCCCCGCTTATAACTGCGGGGAACCTATTGCCTCTGGGACGTGTGGATTCGAACCACAATAGCGAGACCCAAATTCTCGTGTCCTACCATTGGACGACGTCCCAAAATTTTTTTGTGCTTGACGTCGTCCCTCCCATACCATTGTCCCGACGCATCTCCTACAAGTCGCCGTCGGGATCCCGCCTTCTATTGATTAGCCTGGCGGGAGACGACGTCCCAAAATTAAAAATTAATTGTTGTCAGGGCTATTAGAAACTAACCCCTAAAGAACTCCCTTGGCCTTTTGTCTTCTCCTGCTGGTATGCCTCTAAGACTCTCTTCTGGAGATACTCTCTAAAGGACTGCGTTATAGGATGAGCGATGTCTTTGTGTTCTGATTGGGTATCTCTATTGTCCGGGTCGCTAGATCGAGGTGTCAACGACAGCTGAACGCCGCATTGACTGCAGTATTTGCCACGCGATTCATTCTTAAAACCGCATTTTGGACAGGCCTGTTTTATTCTCCTTGAAGGCATAGCGATAAACAACCCGCTTGAACCTTCTATTACTTTTATATTTCTTACCACAAAGGCATTATCAAAAGTTACGGTGGCATATGCCTTCAGTTTCTTATCCGGCGAATCTTTTAAGAACACCCTTACCTCGGTTATCTCCATAGACTGACCTCTCTTTTTGTATGACTTTAGCGTGTGCAAGTTACAAAAATCTGACAAGAATTATTTTCTTTCCCCAGCCCTGCTTTAAGTTGCCTACATAAAGATACCGCCTCCTTTTTTGAAGAAACAATGCCAAACACTGCCGGGCCACTGCCGGACATCAAGATTGATTTTAAACCCAAGCGCATAAGCTCTAGCCTCATACACCCTATTCTCGGATATAACTGAGTGCTAAGTTGCTCTAAGCTATTGAATAAAACCTTACCTAATAGAACAAGGTCATTTTTTCTTAATGCTAAATTTAATATTCTAACATTATATTTTGGTTTTGTCAATGGTTCGACTCCGCTCACCATTGACCCCGAACGAAATCGAGGGGTCAATTTTATCCTTAGCCTATCCCATTCTTTATATATACGTGCCGTAGAAACTTTATTCTGGGGCACAGCTAAGATATGCCAAAGTTTAATTTTATTAAGGGCCTTTAATGGCTTTATTATATCTCCCCTACCTGCGGCTTTTGCAAAGGAAGTATTATAAATAAAAAAAGGGACATCGCAACCCATTTCTTTCGCAAAGGCCAACAGTCTCTTTTGACTAAGATTTAATCTCCAGAGTTTATTTAGCCCGATAAGCACTGCTGCAGCATTACTTGAGCCGCCTCCCAGGCCTGCGGCTACAGGTATACGTTTTATTATCTTAATATATGCCCCTTTATCAACGTTGAGGCTGCGCTGCAATAATCGGGCGCTGCGATAGGCGAGGTTCTTTGAACTATCTTTAGGGATACCCGGGGCGTTACATACAACTTTAATCTTTTTAGAGGGGTGAGATTTTAAGATTATTTTATCGCAGAGATCTATTCTCTCAAAGAGGGTCTTTATGTTGTGGTATTGGTCGCTACGTTTATCTAGAACTTCCAGATAAAGATTTAATTTCGCGTAAGAATGAAGAAACAACTTTATTTCCTCGAAGAAACAATAGTTAAGGCTGCCTTTTCTATATCTTGGCTAGTAAGATTATATTCCTTTAAGAGATCCGCGGGCTCTCCTGATTGGCCAAATCTATTTTTTATCCCCAGACGCATGACCTGGGTGGGACAATTCTGCGCTACTATTTCATCAATACTTGAAGCAAGCCCCCCTATAACCGTATGCTCCTCGCAGACAATCATGCCTTTGGTCAAACCAGCCACTTCTAATATCGCCTGAGCATCTAAGGGTCTGATGGTGTGTATATTTATAACCGTTGCTCTTATGCCTTGCTTTAAAAGATTCTCGCTTGCCTCAAGGGCTGCACTTACCATAATCCCGCAGGCAATAATCGCCACGTCGTTGCCTTTAGTTAAGACCTGGGCTTTGCCTAATTTAAATTCTCCCTTGTTATCTATGGTAGGGATTTTTGGCCTACCTAATCTAATATAAAATGGTCCCAAGGTACTAGCTGCGGTCATTATTGCATCACGTGTCTGCGGGCCATCGCAGGGAACAATTATCTTCATCGTCGGTATTACCCGCATAAGCGCTATATCCTCTAAGGCCTGGTGGCTGGAGCCATCTGGCCCGACGGTAATCCCTGCATGAGAAGCAACTATTTTTACGTTAAAATTATTATAACAAACCGTATTTCTTACCTGATCCCAGGCTCTTCCCGTAGCAAACATGGCAAAAGTAGAGGCGAATACTGTCTTGCCGCAACTGGCAAGGCCGGCCGCCGTTGCCATCATATTTTGTTCTGCCACGCCAAAGTTAAAAAACCTCTCGGGGAATTCCTTGGCAAAGAGACCGGTGCGGGTTGAACTGGACAAATCCGCATCTAATACAACTATATCTTTATTGCTCTTGCCTAATTCTACTAAAGTCTTACCGTAGATGTCGCGTTGATATAACATCTCTGCCATATGCTTTATTCTAACTCCTTAAGCGCGCGCTCTGCTTCTTCTTTGGTGGGTGCCCGTCCATGAAAATCCAGCACGTTCTCCATAAAAGATACGCCCTTGCCTTTTATGGTATGGGCGATGATGATACTGGATTTGCCTTTAATGGTTATTGCTTGCTCATAGGCGGATAAAATCTGTTTCATATTGTGTCCGTCTATCTCTATGGTATGCCAGCCGAATGCCTGCCACTTGGCTATTAAGGGCTCTAAGTTCATAATATCTTTGGTCTTTCCGTCGATTTGAAAACCATTATAATCTAATATAGCGCATAAATTATCGCATTTATAATGGCTGACAGCCATAGCCGCCTCCCAGATATTGCCTTCCTGTATTTCTCCGTCACCCAAAAGCACATATACACGGTAATCCTTTTTATCCATCCTGGCGGCAAGGCTCATCCCTAAAGCCACAGATAGGCCCTGGCCAAGTGAACCTGAGCCCACATCAACTCCTATAGCGCGCCTATCAGCATGCCCTTGTAAAAGAGAACCCAATTGCCTTAAACTCCAAAGATTCTCTATGGGAAAATATCCTGATTCAGCTAACACTGCGTACCATAAAGGACAACAGTGGCCTTTAGACATATGAAATCTATCGCGCTGCGACCAATCCGGCTTTTTAGGATCGTGTCGCAATATCGCAAAGTATAAGGCGGTGATTAAATCTGTGGCGGAAAGACTTCCTCCTGGATGACCTGAACCTGCCTTGGCAAGCATCTGAATAATAAGCCTGCGTATCTGCTTGGCCTTGGCTTCTAAATCTTTAATCTGGGTATCAGTAAACTGCATTTTTATTTCGTAATCGGTAATCCGTAATTTTTTGTTTTTAAATTACCATTTACGATTTACGAATTACTATTTACGATTTTTAATTACAGATTGCCCTAATTATTTATTCAATTTATCTATTTTCTCTTTAGCCTTACCCTGTTTAGAGTCCAAATCTAAAGAATTCTGCCAACTTATCTTTGCCTTTTCCATATCGCCTATTTTAAAATAAACATCGCCTAAATGATCAAAGATTACAGGGTCCTTTAACAAAATACTGGCCCTCTCTAATTCTTTTATTGCCTCCTGAAATTTACCCTGTTTAAAATAAAGCCAGCCGAGGCTGTCAATATAAGCACCGTTATCCGGCTCTATCTCTGAGGCCTTCCTGATCATCGTCTCTGCCTGGTCTAAATTCTTATTTTCCTCAACGTATAGATAGCCTAAATAATTCAGCGCCTCCTGATAATCGGGTTTTAATTCTATTGCCTTCTTTAGTTCTTCTTCTGCTCTCACCCTATCTTTTGATTCCTCATAAATACTGGCCAAATAAAAATGCGCCTGGGCATCAGAAGGTGATAAATCCAGTATTAATTTATATGTATCCTGCGCTTCTTTTAGTTTTTGCTGTTTAAGGTATACGACAGCCAAACTTTTATAGATATCTATATTCTCAGGCTGCAGTTTGGAGGCATTCTTTAATGCCATCTCGTATTCCTGATTTGACTCTTGAACTTTATTCTGCGAGGAGTAAAGAAGCGCTAATATGGCATGCGGCTCTACTGCTTCCGGCTCAAGCTCTGCAGTAAGTTTTAGTTCATTAATTGCTTTTTCTAGCTCCTTGTTTTTTATGTAACTTGACGCCAAATTCAAATGGATGACTGAATTTTTATAGTCTAACTTGACAGCCTTCCTGTATTCTTCGATAGACTTATCTATTTGATTTAGCGATTCATACATTACAGCCATGATGTAGTGGCTTAAGGCAGAAGATGCCTTTTTATCTAAGGCTGCGGCTTTTGTGTTTATTGACAAAACAAAAAACAGACAAAAAAAAAGCCTGCGGCCATATTTGTAAAGATTACAAATCATATAAAATTAAGATATGGTTTAGCTATTTATTAACCCCAGTCTCTTTTTTTCAGATGGCGGAAACGACGACGCAGCTTCTTCCTCTTGTGGGTCTTTATCTTCTGCTTTTTTCTCTTTCTGCCACAAGGCATCTCTTGCCTCCCGCTGTTAATATATCACTTTATTTAAAGGGTACTCTATAATCCCTTGCGCGCCTGCTTTTTTTAATTCCGGAATTAAAACGCGCACTATTTTTTCATCGATTATTGTCTCTACCGCAAACCAGCCTTCCTGCGATAGGCCGGATATGGTGGGCCTTTTTAAAGCAGGCAGAAGGGCAATTACCTTTTTGATATCTTCTTTTTTAACATTCATTTTTAAACCCACCTTCTCTTCTGCGGCTATGGCGCCTTTTAATAAGGTAACTGTCTCCTCTATTTTATTTCTCTTCCATTTATCCCTGTAGGCATTTTTATTAGCGATAAACTGAGTAGTAGATTCAAGAACAGTAGCGATCTCTTTTAATTTATTCGCCCGCAGGCTCCTTCCCGTCTCAGTCAATTCCACAATCGCATTCACCAGGCCGCAGCTTACTTTAACTTCGGTTGCTCCCCAGCTAAATTCAACCTCTGCCCTTACTTTGTTTTTCTTGAAATATTCCTTGGTTACATTTAGGAGCTCGGTAGCCACGCGCTTTCCTTTAAGGTCTTTAACCGATTTAATACCTGAACCCTCTGGCACAGCCAGTACCCACCTTACTTTATTTAAACTTTGCTTGGCATAGATTAAATCCGTGACCTTTATAACTTCGGATTTATTTTCCAATATCCAGTCATTCCCGGTAATGCCGCAGTCTAGGGCACCGTCATCGACATATCTGGACATCTCTTGGGCCCGCAATAAAATAGGTTCGATCTCGGGGTCATCTATCGACGGAAAATAGGAACGCTCTGAAGACAAAGAGATATTAAAGCCTGCCCTTTTAAACATCCGTAACGTTGCCTCCTGAAGGCTCCCTTTGGGTAAACCTAGCTTAAGCACCTTTTTCATTTTTGATTATCCTTGCGGTTTCCTGTTTTTGTTTCTTTCGCGAATATATCTTCCTACTGGCCTTTATCCGTGTTGCCGGATTTCTGCTTTAGGTCTTTCTAGCCTTTATATGCAATTTACCTTGCACGGTCAATTATTATACAGACTATACAGTGCTTTGTAAAGAAAAAAATAAGGTATTTATATTGCAATATTCGTTTTTTTAATTATAATGGAGCCCATCGTGGCTTTAGCCCGGGGTTCCTAAGGGCGGAATACTCAAGCGGCCACAACTTATCCCTGCCTACCGGCAGGCAGGCGCGCGCCTTTTGGGCGCAGGTTTAAAGGCCGCGGAGTATAAATCCTTAATTGGAGATACATATGCTTAAGTTGTTGCGTAATAAAAAGACGGCAAAAAAAATATGGATTGCCCTGGCAATATTAGTCCTGCCGGCGTTTGTGCTCTGGGGTTCAGGCAGCATCATACGCAGCAAGCAGGAACCCGAATTAACGCTAAAGGTCTTTGGCAGAAGGATATCGTTCCCAGAGTATAAAGATGCGATGGATGCCATAAAAAACCAATTGATTATTCAATACGGAGATAATTTTTCTGAAATACAGAAAAACCTTAACTTAGAAACGCAGGCATTAGAGAGACTGATTTTATTAATGGAGGCGAAAAAACGAAAAATAACCGTAACTGATAAAGAAGTCATAGAATTATTGCGTAGCTACCCCTTCTTTCAAAGAAAAGGCCGCTTTGACAATACTACCTATTCACAGATACTGCAGTATGTATTCCGTACGCCTGAGCGCCTATTTGAAGAACAAACCCGTCAGAATCTGATATTATTTAAACTCTACGAAGGTGTTACCAAAGATGTAACCTTGACCGATGAAGAAATGAAAGAAGCTTATCAAAAATCAAACGAGCAAATAAACATTTATTATATAGCAAGCCTGCAAACTGATTTCCTAAAAGATGCGGCTGTTTCTGAGCATGAAATCCAAGAATACTTCAGGAATAATTCATTTGTATTTAAGGAACCCCTTTCCTTTAATATAGAGTACGTCTATTTGCCGCTAGAGAGTAAAAAAGAGGAAGAGGCAATAAAAGACAAAATAAAAAATATTACCCTGCGTTTAAATAAAAAAGAGGATTTTGCAAAGGTGACGGGGGAATTCGGCCTTACCGTAAAAGAGACGGGCCTGTTTAAACAAACCGATGCTATCCCCGGCATAGGCTGGTCACCGGAAATCTTAAGGCTTATCGCCAAAGCACAACCAGGCCAATTCCTGCCACCTATATATTTGGATAAAAACTTCTATATAATAAGGGTTAAAGAAAGGAAAGAACCCTATATCCCGGATTTTGAAACGATAAAAGATAAAGTAAAAGAAACCTTTATCAAAGATAGGGCTCAGAAATTAGCTCAGGAAAAAATTGAGGGTTGTCTTAAAAAAATGAAGGAATTATATCAGGCTAATCCTAAATCCGTAGATTTTGATAAAATAGCCAAGGAATACGGATTAAAATCGGACTCTACAGATTTATTTAAATATGGCAGTTACATAGAAAGCATTGGCGCATCGGATAATTTCTGGATAGCGGCCGAAAAACTAAAAGACGATGAATTTAGCGAGATAATCAGTGGAACTTCAGGCTTTTATATTATTAAATTGAAATCCAGAATACCTATAGACGAAAAGAAATTCGCAGCGGAAAAGAATGAATTCGCGCAAAAATTACTCTTGCAGAAAAAACAAGAATACTTTGGTAAATTTGCCTGGGAATTAAAAAGACAGGCTCAGGCCTTCTGAAACTAACCTATCTTAATAGAGCTAACCGGACACTGTTCTGCTACTTCCCGAAGATTATGTAGAGCGCAACTTTGCGCCTTTATATGGGCAATGCCATCGCCCCCAACCTCAAATACCTCGGGGCATGACTGTTCGCACAAACCGCAACCTACGCATGTGGAAGCATCTACACTAACCTTGGCCATAAATGCATAACCTCCTATCTCTCTAAGAGATTCTCGAAACACTCCTCGTGGTCTACTTCTTCGGATAAGATATGTGTCACCAGCTGGTATGTAACATTATCTTTGCCTAATGTCTTTTTAGCAATTTTATTGTATACCTCAATTGCGCCTGCCTCTGCCTCGGTGACTATACGTATGATTCTATTTATATCAGAGGTATTCTTGGGCGGCATCATATAGGGTAAATTAGCATTCTTCTCTAAATCCATCGGATTAGCAGTGGGCACATCTCCCAATTTAATTATTAAATCTGCTAACTCCTTCGCATGTTCCAATTCATCTTTAGCAAGTTTGTTTAAGAACTCCTGTATATCTTCGTAGGCACGGCCTGAAACAACCTGCGCCATATACCAATAAAGATAAAATGCTAACCATTCGTCTGCGTATGCCTTATTTAAATCTTTTACCAAATCTTTCAGGCTTAAATCCACAATTGCCCTTGCTTGTTTTCCCATATACACCTCCTTTTAGTTAGTCTGTAGTTTCTCCTTTAAGGTTATATCTTTGTATATTATTATCCGCTATTTCCTGAATCTTTTTTATCTCCTCGGGCTTATCCAAAAGATGTTTAAACCTGCCCTGTATTTTCAGGTATTCTTCAACGGGCTTGGGCGGATTAAGCTTTCGTACACTAATCAGTTTCCCGTTCTCATATTCAATCAAAGGATAAAGGCCGGTCTCTACTGCAACTTTTCCCACCTCTAAAGTAAACGCCGACTCATACCGCCAGCCCAAAGGACAGGGCACATGGACCTGTATATATTTTGGGCCTATTACAGACAATGCCTTCTTGACCTTTCTCTGTAAATCCTGAGGAAAGCCTACGGATGCTACCGCCACATAAGGTATGCCATGGGCCAAGGCAATCTCAGGCATAGGTTTCTTGGGCCGGATATTTCCCGTGGATCTGCTGCCTATGGGGCTGGTACTTGTGTTGGTATTAAAGGGTGTCAGGCCGCTACGTTGCACTCCTGTATTCATATAAGCTTCATTGTCGTAACAGACATACAAAATATCATGGCCCCGCTCCCACATACCTGACAATGCCTGAAGGCCTATATCTGCGGTACCGCCGTCTCCGGCCTGGGCAATTACGTTTATCCCTTCTTTTCTCCCCAAAAACTTTAATGCCGCCTCAATGCCGGATGCAACCGCGGCAGCATTTTCAAATAATGAGTGTATCCAGGGAACTCCCCAGGCGGATTCAGGATATTTAGTGGAGAAAACCTCAAGGCATCCTGTATTATTGGCTATAATGGTATTAGGGCCGCTGGCTTCCAGCACAAGGCGCGCTCCTAATGACTGGCCGCATCCTGCACAGGCTGTATGGCCTGGATTAAATAGAATTCGGTTCATAATTTTCTTTTAATAGCTCCGGTTTTAAATCAATAAACTCGCAAGACTTCTCTTTTGTATTAAGCAGCCGTATAATCTCCTTTATAGAATCCTGGGTGATATCCCGGCCGCCTAAGCCGAGAATAAAACTGCTGATAACTTGGGGTTTCTTCTTTTTACCAAAAAATACAGCTTTAATCTCAGAGGCTAATGGTGCATAAGAACCTAAGGATAAAGCCCTATCTACTACTGCCACTTTAGGTATATCCTTTAATGCCTCATAGATTTCCTGATAGGGAAAGGGCCTATATGTAGTAATCTTAAGCAGGCCTACTTTTTTGCCTTTTGTGCGCAATTCATCAACCACATCCTTTATGCTGCCACAGACCGAACCCATGGCCACAATTACGCGCTCTGCATCTTTGGTGCGGTATTCTTCTATGAACCCGTTATATTGACGGCCAAAAACTTTAGAAAAATCTGCAGTTATTTGAGGTATTAGTTTTATAACGTATCTGTGTGTCTGGTGAATTGCGTAACGTGTCTCCATATAAGACTCAGGATCCACCAATGGACCCATAGTGAGGGGGTTATCTGGATCAAGTTTATATGGAGGAGAATAAGGCGGTAAAAATTTATCCACCTGTTCCTGTTCAGGCATATCCACAGTCTCTATCCCGTGAGTTAAGACATAGCCGTCCATACAGACCATTACCGGAAGCATTACTGATTTGTCCTCGCCTATTCTGTAGCCAATCAAATGGAAATCAACTACCTCCTGAACATTTTCTGCATAAAACTGAATCCAACCGGCATCACGCATCGACACCGAATCCTGCTGGTCATTCCAGATATTTATGGGTGCGGAGATAGCCCTATTGGCGCAGGTCAGCATTACCGGCAGGCGAAGGCCTGCAATATTAAATAATACCTCCGCCATATAAAATAAACCCTGCGAGCTGGTAGCCGTATATGCTCTTACTCCCGTAGCCACTGCACCTAAGACTACCGAAGCAGCAGAATGCTCTGACTCTACATTTACAAACTGGGAATTAAGCTGGCCATCTGCTACTTCTTTAGCTAACTCTTCTACTATATGCGTCTGAGGAGTTATGGGATAAGCAGAGATAACGCCGGGTTTGCATAATTTAATTATTTTTGCTACCGCAGTTGAGCCTTCCAGAAACTCTTTCATTTTTTATTCCTTGGATTCCTCTTTGACCATAACCACATCCGACTTGGGGCATATAACCGCGCAAGTGCCGCAACCTTTGCAAAACTCATAATCGCATAGATAAGTATTTTTCTCATCGCCTTTAATGCAGCCCTCAGGACAGATAAGAAGGCACATCTTACAGCCGATACAGTTCTTCTGCAAGAATTTTGGCCTTAACTCAACACGCCAGGAACCGGTTTTGTTATTTTTGCTTGAACCTGGTTTTACAATCAATGGTCCGAACATTTCTTATTTATATATTCGTATCCCTGTCTAGCCGCCTCTATATTTGCTTCTTGGGCTTTTCCCGAAAATCTCTTTTTTATCGCCTCAATTAAAGTGTCTAAATCTAAATCCTGTATAGCAGCTGCATACGCGCCTAATAAAGCGGTATTGCCCAACGGCCTGCCTATGGTTTTTAAGGCAATGTCATTGGCAGGAACCGTAAAAACTTTCTGGCTTGCCTTTATCTTGGGTATTTCTATGCCCTCTCTGCCATTGATAATAGCGATACCTTTTTCTTTTAAGCCGGGAAAACAGTTAAAACCGCGCATAAGTGTAGCATCTACTACTATAAGATAATCCGGCTCATAAATCTGGCTCCTTAACCGCACTGGTTTTGTATCTACACGCACAAAGGCATTCATGGACGCACCCATTCTGGCTGCGCCAAAATGCGGAAAGGCATAAGGATACATACCTTTTAAAAAATAGGCATAACCCAATAAATATGCGGTTGTAATTGCGCCCTGGCCGGCGCGGGCATGTATTCTTATCTCTTTCATATCTATTCTAACTCTAAAAAAATTCTTTTTTATAATACGCTTATTAAACTAATTTGTCAAATATTTTATTTTTTTATCTTTTTTGAAATTTCGGAAAGTAAATGAAGGATTTCCTCAGCCCTATCTACATCCAGAGTCCCCATGCCGCAACTTGGGCTTATGAGCAGATTATTGGATATTAACTCTTTATACAGGCCCTTTTTTGTCAACGCATTAATGCCGTCGTTAATCTTTTCTAGTAATAGACCTTCTGTTTCTTTCCCACTAAAATCTCCTGTGGGCACTATGCCCCAGCAAAGGATGCCTCCTCTTTCAAAGAACCCTTTGAGATTATTGCCATAAAGAACTAATTTATCTAAAAAACCAAAAGCATCAAAACTAATAATATCTATTGAGCTTACATCTGTAAATATAGACCAGTCGGTGTTACCGCAACAGTGGATGCCTATTAAAACATCTTTAGATTTTAAAGCACCAGCTAATTCATTTAACCCCCCTACCACATCCTGTCTGTTTATGGCCGTATAAGCAGAACCAAAGCAAGCCAGATAAGGCTCATCGAAAAAGAGTATTATCTTCTTATTAAACTTTCTAAAAAGTCTTATCTGCCAAAGCGCCTTCATGATAAGGGCCTTCAGTATTGCCTGCATAAATACTTTATTATGTAAAAGCGCAATGCCCTCCTTATCAGAGATAGCCGCGGCAAAGGTAAAAGGCCCGGCAACTTGGCATTTGATAAACTCTATGTCTTTTAGGTTTAGTTTTTCTAATCTTTGATAAAATTTATGTAAGCCCAAAGCAAAATTGTTTGAGATTTTAAAATAATCCACATCATTAGCGATTATCCGTTCGTAAAATATCTCTAATTCTTTCTCTTCGTTATCAAGGCTAAAAAACAGGCCGTCTTTTGTTATTTTTAAACAAGGCAGGTTCTCGCTGAATTGCGCGATCATGCCTTCGCGGATATCCCTTTTGGGTAACTGCGGCCAGAAAGGTATGCGGGGCGTGTATTTAAAGACCAAATCCAAGGCCCTCTCTACATCCTTATGCGGCAGACTCCCTATTCCCGTAGCTAATCCTTGTAATTCTGACATAGTAAACTGTTTTAGGGTTTTGCTTCCACGTGCTGAAAATTTTCGCCGTGCACTACGGTTTACTCCTCATTCGCCTGCAGGAATTCAGTAGTCATCCCCAAGCGCTTGTCAGTTCCTGCGCTCCCTCGTCGTAAAACCTTGTGCGCTTTTGCCGAAAATTTTCTAATGCACGCTCCAGCAAAAGCCCTAAAACCCTAAATTCTCTCCTACTAAAATAACCTTTAATCTATCCGGAGCAATCTCTGCTTCAATAATCAAAACCTGGCAGCACATCCTTTTGTATTCGGGAAAAAGACAAATCTCCTTTCGGCAGATGCCATCTTTAAAGCAAGGGGTATTATAATTAAGCCGTTTACAATTAAGCGGCGTAGCATATTCCCGCGTTCTTTTTACTGCCTCATCTAAATTTGCGGTGATTTTATTTATTCCCGAGACTAATATTGCATTTTTGGCAGAGGAAATCCCAGCTATACGATTGCCGTAGGCGCTGAAAAATACCAATTCTCCTTTCTGGGAAATAGCATTTGCGGAAGCCAAATAATAATCCGCAAAGCTTCCTAACCGCCTTAATTCCAAACTCTCATCCCGGCTTATGCCACTTTTATACTGGTTAAAAACCTTACTTCCGCGGTATTCTAAACGTTTGACTATACCTAACTGGTCTAATGTCACTGAACCTGAAATGCCTATGCTGCTGGCAGGTGGGATAATCTCTAATATTCTCTGCGTCGCTATTTCTTTATTATCACAATAAATCCCCTGAATATTCCTTTTCTGCCAATTCTTGATAAGATTATCTATCCTCTTATCCATTTCTACTGCCTCTTCTCTAATTGGCGCGCTAAGGCCTGCCTTAATTTCCTAAGTTGGACGCTGACAATGACCGGATATTTATATCCGGGATATAATTCTTTTAATTCTTGGAGGAAGTGGGTGAGATTATTTTTTAAATACCTCCTAATCTTATCTAAGGAAGGCGACCGATAAACTATTTTACCCTTGCTTACTACTTTTATTAATAATGGCTTACCTCTTGCTGTCTCTTTCTCCAATCCTAAAATATCTTTTATAAATCTTCCCCTTCTGTCCTGAACCCTAAATATCTGTTTTCTGCCCGGATAGGTTACTTTGCCTTTGCTTAATTTCATTGTCGGCAGGAATGCGCCGTTATCGTCGGTAACTTCGCTTATCTTATAGATAACATCTAATGAGGGAGCATCGATGCTCGTGCCCATATTTGTGCCCACGCCGAAATTATCTACACAGGAGCCCCGCTCAATTATCTTTTTTATTTTAAATTCATCTAAATTACCGCTGGCAAAAATCTTGACATAATTTAGGCCTGCCTTATCTAGCATTTTTCTGGCTAACCGAGATAACGCTATAATATTTCCGCTATCTAACCTTATGGCCTGTAAGCGATGCTTTGTTGCTTTTAGATACAGACCTATATTTATCGCATTCTCAATCCCCTTTTTGGTATCATAGGTATCTACCAGCAGGGTCGTGCGTTCAGGAAATGTGCTGCTATAAGCTAAGAAACTATCTATCTCATGCCTAAAAGACATTACAAAAGAATGGGCCATAGTTCCTACGACAGGTATCTTATACAATTTAGCTGCCAATACGTTAGATGTGCCGCTACAGCCTGCAATGTAGGAAGAACGCGCCACCTTTATCCCCGCGTCAGAGCCGTGCGTCCTTCTTAAAGAAAAATCAAAAACAGCCCTACCCAAAGAAGCATTGACTACGCGGGAGGCCTTAGCCGCAATCATTGTTTGTAAATTTATGGTATTGAGCAGAAAACTCTCGATAATCTGAGCTTCAATAATCGAGGCGGTAACGCGTATAACCGGCTCATTGGCAAAAAATACAGTGCCTTCGGGCAGAGACCAGATATCGCCTCTGAATCTAAAATTAGCTAAATATTCAAGAAAGCCTGCAGAGAAAAGTTTCTTACTTTTTAAATAAACTATATCTTCATCGCTAAATCTTAATGCCTTTATATAAGCCAAAATATCCTCTAATCCTGCGGCAACTAAATAGGAGCGATTGGGAGGCAATTCCCTGACAAATAAATCAAAAGTAGCCAGCGTATTCCTCTTGTAATGCAAGTAACATTGTGCCATGGTAAGTTCATATAAATCTACCAATAAGGAAAGATCACAATTCTGCATATTATTTTTTAATTAAATCTTTGTAGTTATCTTTAGGGAATGTGTGGCCTATAAAAACGATATTTCCTTTTTTACCCACCAGAACATATGTAGGCACACCCAATACATCAAAAGAAAGCGTTACATTAGTATCTTTATCTAAAAGAACCTTATAGTTTAATTGGTAACTGGTAATAAAATTAGCCACTTTATAAGCGGGCTCTCCTACATTTATAGCTAATACTTCAAGGCCGTTATTTACTACTTCCGGATACATCTGTTTTAACAATTTTAATTCCTTGCGGCAGAAAGGACACCACGTTGTCCAGAAAAATAAAAGTACAGGATGCCTGTCTTTATAGTCGCTTAAGGTAAATATATTTTGCTCTAAATCCAGCAGCTTAAAATCAGGAGCTAAATTAGGCTCTTTAATATCTAAATCCTGGGCCTGCATACAGGAGACGGATGAAAAAGAAACTATCGTAAATATTAATAACGCCTTTAAGCAGTAATTCATTATAATCTTCTTAATCCATTAAATACAAAATATATCCCCATAGCCATTAACAAAACTGCAAAAAGCCTCTTTATAAAAATCAGCCATTTACCTGATTTAGGAAAACCCAGCAAAATAGAACTAAAGGTCCCGGACAAAATTAAGATTAAACCCATGCCATAGGCAAAACTTAGCAATAACGTCATTCCGTATAATAAATTTTTTTTAGTGCTTAAATAAACTAGAATTGCACCTAATACAGGACTTATACACGGGCTTATAATCAGGCCAGAAGTTAACCCCAATAAAAATGTAGAAAAATAATCCCCTTTTTTAATGGTAGGTAGCTTAATTATGTTGGGCAAATATATGCTAAATTTATCAAACAGGGATAGGCCGAATATAATAATTATAACTCCCACAAATATAGAAGTTATGGGATGGGTGCTAATCGCGCCAAGAAACTTACCTGTCAAAGAGGCCATTAACCCTAATAAAGAATATATAATAGCCACACCCGTAACGTATATTAAACTCAAAACTAATCCCTTAATTTTAGAACCGGCTGCCCTGACCCCAATGAAGCCTGCACTAATGGGAATAAGCGGATAGACGCAAGGAGTAAAACTTAAAAGCACTCCACCAAAAAATGCAACTAAATAATCAATGTGATTTCCTGACAGATTCATCCAACCAATTTAAGTAGGGCTTATAGCCTCCTATTAAAGGCAAGGCAATAATCTCTGGGACCTCATAGCTATGCATTGACTTAACCAATTTAATGATGTTGGTTAATTTTGATTTTTTTGATTTTATGACTAAGAGTGCTTCTCTTGCTCTATCAACCTTGCCTTCCCAACGAAAGACAGAATCTATCTTATCAATAATATTTACGCAGGCAGCCAGTCTATTTTTTATAAGGTGCCTTGCGATTTTATCTGCTTCTTTTTTATTAGGAACAGCGATAAAGATTACAATATACATTTAAATTAGGTTAGGTCGAAAGCCGCTTAACCAATTTAGCAACCCTTGAACCCAGTCTTATACATTGTTTAGTGGCTCTGGCATTAGGACTGCCTATGGCTACTGCGCCATAGTGGTCGCCTTGGGGATCGCCTTGGATAATCATACCATGAATGAGCATGGCATTCAAGATATCTAAGATAGTAGTCTCATTACCACCGCCCACATTGGCTGAAGAAGCAAAGGCTGCACCTACCTTGCCAGCAAGTCGGCCGTGAAACGCTACTGACTCATCCAGCAGTTCTTTAATCTGGGCAGCCATTGTGCCGTAATAGGTAGGTGAACCGATAACTATAGCGTCGTATTTTAATAGTTCCCTGGCATGCACATCCTTGACATCTTTTAAGGATGCCCCCATCCCTTCTTTTTTTATGCCCTCAATCACAGATTTTGCCATCTTTTTGGTATTACCGGTCTGGGAATAGTAAATAACTAATGCCTTTGCCATTGTTTCCTCCTTTTATAACGCCTTTACAATCTCCGGTAGAACTTCGCTGGCCCGACCGCGAATTTGATAGTCACAAAAATCTGAGAATGCACTATCTTCGTTATTTATCTCCATTAATTTAGCCCCCTTCTCTTTGGCATATAAAGGAAGACTCGCTGCCGGATATACAACTAATGAGGTGCCCACAAGCAAAAGCGTATCAGAATTATCTAATTGTTTATAGGCCTGGGATAATGATTCTTCAGGTAGCATCTCACCAAATAAGACAATATCAATGCGGAATCGGGAACCACAACTACAACGAGGAAAATAGCGACTGAAGATCTTAATTATTTTAATGCGCGAGTTTTGATTTATTTTGAGTAAATCTATCATTTCCTTTAATCTATCCTCTTCCAAGGTAATTTTTCGCGGGCACTCGGTACATCTTATCCGAAAGGCATTTCCGTGCAATTCGATTACAGAGCGTGAGCCCGAGACCTGATGCAGATTATCGATATTCTGAGTGATAATTGCACTTAAGATATTATCTTTTTCTAAAACAGAAAGGGCAAGATGCGCGGGATTAGGACGCGCCTTTAAAAGTAGCGAATAAAAATCTACCATAAAATTTACTATATCAGCGGGATATCTTCTGAATCTTGAAAGTAAACCTTCGGTATTAGCGTATATCTGGGGGTCGTATTTTTCCCAAAGGCCACCCTTACCTCTAAAGGTAGGTATACCGCTCTCCGCAGAGATACCTGCACCGGTCAAGCAGGCTACCTTACCTCTTTTAAAGTTCTTCTTTATATAATCTTTTACCTCTTTAGAGATCATCACAGAATCATCTAAGCATCGCTACCGACATCATCCTGCCACAGCTGTTGCCCTCTTTGCGATAAGAAAAGAAATCTTCATTTTGACAGGATGTGCAAATTTTAGTATCCGATATATTTGTATCTCTGACCCCTAAACGCAGGACCTGTTTCTTATTTATTTTGACTAAGTCTAAATAATAATGGCCAGCCTTTTCCTTTAGCTCATGGGGGAAGAAATTGCCGAAGTCTCTGCCTACCTCATAACAACATCCTCTTATGCCCGGGCCAAAACTTACATATAAATCTTTTATCTTTATATTAAATTTTTCCTGCATTAATTCAATGACTGTGGCTGCGATATTTTCCTTACTGCTTCGCCACCCCGCATGAACTAAGCCTATAGAAGGTGTTTTGGGCTCATATAAAAAAATAGATAGGCAATCCGCAGTAAATACAGCTAAGGGTAAATTTCTTTTATCGGTTATTAGGCCGTCTGTATCTGCTATTGCGCTATCATAAGATAAAGCGCCCTTTCCCTTGTCTTGTTCTTCTACATATTTAATATTTTTGCCGTGTATTTGTCTGGCGCATACCAGGTCTTCATAATTAATACCTAATTCTCTTAAGAAATCCTTTCGGTTATTTAATGCATGCTTTGTATCGCCGTAGACCAAAGACATATTTCCGCGCTTTCGCCTACTAAAAGCGCAAATCAGATTACTATTAGGTAAGCCTTCAAAGAGACGGTATTTCTTATTCTTTAAATGGGCTTGCGGAAACATCAATCTTAACCAGTTTATCTCTTGATTTCTCGCCTTTAATAATCCTAATCTGATATTTTTTTATATTCAGGTATTCAGCTAATAATTCTATTAACTGTTTATTGGCAAGATTATCCTGCGCGGGTTTGGTAAGATAGACCTTAAAATAATTGTTTTCTTTTTTAATGAAGTTCTTGCTTGACTTGGGTATAACTCTGATATTTAGAATCACGTCTTAGATGCAACACGATGAGCATCGAAGATGCTGTATATTCCTACTATACAAATAGAGACCAGACCTATGGCAAACATTACCAGGCCCAGGATTAGACTGCTCATAAGCAGGACTTTGCCCAATAACCAGAGACCGATAAGTATGCTGCCCACAAGAAGAATAAACATACTTAAACTGGAAAGCAGAATGATCAGCAAGCCTTTTTTAATCTGGCCATTGTATAGCTGTCCTAAGCCATTAAAGACAAAGGAAAGTATCGCTGCTATGCCGGGATGGCATTTATTATTTTGCTCTGACATTCTAACCTGCCTCCTCTTTGGCTTCGATCTGTTTTACATCCTTGCTACTGATTAATTTATCAGTAAACCTATCTAATTTCTTTTCTGCCTCAGTATATTTTCGCGCCGCATTAGAAAGATGCCCTCCGATAAGAACAAAATCTTCTTTAAACTTCCCGAGATCCCCTTCTAACCTTCCCAAATGCACCAATATCTCTTTGGCATTCCGCTCAATCGCCAGCCCCTTTAGGCCTAAGCAAATAACCTGTAGATAGGCATAAAATGTATTGGGGGATACGGGAATTACCTTACGCGGTAAAGAATAATCCAATAAATCCTCTTTTATGATCGTCTCATAATAAACATTCTCTGCCGGTATATACATAAGGGCAAAATCATATGTCCCTTCATCGGGCAGGATATATTTAGATGAGATTTCATTGATCCTGGCCTTTACATCTGAAAGAAAACTTTTACGATAAGATTTTTTTTCTTCTTCATTAGGGCTTTCAATCATCCGTTTAAAATTTTCTAAAGGAAACTTTGCATCGACAGGTACAAAATTATTTCCTATGCGGATAACTGCATCAACCGTATCACCATTTTTAAATTGGTATTGCAATTGAAAGGATTCCTTCTTTGGAAAGACCTGAGCTAATAAGTTGCCCAAAAAAGTTTCTCCTATCTCACCACGAAATTTTGGCGCGCGCAGGAGCTCTTGAAGACTTGAAATATCCTCACCCATTTCTAAAACCCTTTTACTTGCCGCATCGAGTTTACCTAAACTTGTAGATACCTCACCAAAAACCCTCGTCGCATTATCCAATCTTTCTCCCACGGTTTTATGCGTCTCCTGCAATGCCGCGGATGTCTCTTTTAGCCGCTCGTTTAGCTGCTGGGTAACAGAATTCAGCTGCTGGTTTACTTGGCCAGAAATCCTTAAAACTAAAATAATAACCACCAGCATCCCCGCGGAAAAAATTCCTACCATTAACCAAATCATAGTTTTATTATACCACTATCATTACTTGCTTCAAAGCAAATAATCCTCTTTTATCCTTTTTACGCTTTTAAATATATTGGTCTTTAGTTCCGGACAAACCTTCTCTAAATCTTTGATAATCTGGGCAATCTTTGTGCGGTTAGAGGTGATGGAATTTGGGCAGGTGCATTTTTGATGAGGAAACCCGGCGGTCCTGGCAAAGCGTCGTATCATATCTTCTTCTACATAGGCAAGCGGCCTGATGAGGATAATCTTACCTTTAAACAATTCCTGTTTGGGCGACATGGCAGAAATCTCGCCATGAAAAAATAGATTTAATAAAATAGTCTCCACAATATCGTCTTTATGATGGCCTAGGGCAACCTTATTGCAGCCAAAGCGGCCGGCAACCTCAAAGAGCGCCTTTCTTCTATTCCAGGAGCACCAGAAACAGGAGATATCTTTGGTTTTTATTTTTACCTTTTCAATATGGTAGTTAACTTTAATTTCTTTAAAATACTTTTCTAACGGCTTGGCAAAGGAACGCGGATACCCCAGGTCAATATGCACTGCCAAAAGTTCATATTTTATGGGCACGAATTTCTGACGGTCTTTCAATACTTTAAGCAAAGTCAGGCTGTCTTTGCCGCCAGACACTGCCACCGCAATCTTATCTCCCTCGGATAGCATCTGATAATCCGCAATCGCCCTTCCTACTCTCTTTGAAACATAAAACTCTAGTCCCTGCAAAACTGACATATATCTTATCTCTAATTTTAGGGCTTTTGTCTTTCGCGTGCTGAAAATTTTCGCCGTGCACTACGGTTTATTCAGCGCTTCCGCCAGTAGACTTATGCAAGAACAAGCGTACTCCAGCGCTTCGTAAATCCTTGTGCATTCTTGCCGAAAATTTTCTAATGCACGCTCTAAGCCAAAACCCCTAAAATTTTTTATACAAAATGAACCTGACGGTTTTCGCAGCGAATGGAGGTTTTCGCCAAAGCAGCTTGAGCAAGCGAGGGAATCCGAACGCGGAAGCATTCGGATGACGAGCATGTTTAAAGCCCCGTCCTGGCGGCAGCCGACGGGCGAGTTGCGCAGGAGCCGAGCTTGCGAAAGACCTTTGGCGTTAAAAAACCGACTCAAGCAGAGAAAAACGACAGGTTCATTTAATCTGAATTATATTCTTCCTGACGTAGCAATCAGCTTACGGATTTCTTTGTTTACTTTGTGCTTCAATAGCTCTTCAAGGGAAATCGGAATGGTCAGTGACCAGTTTTTTCCACTTATGGTTCCGGGCGTATTTATGCGGTATTGATAGGGGTCGCCTTTAAAAAGATTGGCAAGATACAGATAATCAATGAGGGTATTTATACAAAATATCGCGCTTGATTCTAAGCTTATTTTCAATACCTGCCGGACAATCTCTGAATCGGATTTCTCCCGCATTGAGCCTTTTAAATTCAGATGCTTCCAGAGTTTTTCTTTTTCCTGATAACTATTTTCATAGATATCAATAAAATCCTTGAGCTCTTCTTTCTTTTTACCCAGAATATGCACCAATGTATCAACGGATGTCACGCTATCTAACCAACGCAATCTGCCGTGCCGCGAAAGGTTAAAATTAAATAACTTATCTTTGATACGCTCGTAATCTATCTTGCGGTCATGACACTTTCTGATAAAAAGCGCCTTATCCACTGTGCCTGCTTCATTCTCCCACCAGGCTGGCCAATTGGTAGTGTCATGTGTAGATAGCATTGCTACAGAAAGCGCGCGGTAATCCTGCGGTAAAAGAAAATCGTGTTTTACTTTCCAGTCTTTTACCCAGCGCTGGACATCATTGCCGGGGATACACAATTCTTTCAATGTATCTGGGCATACCTTAGGTATTATTCCCAGATCCTCAGCACACAAAAGCATATCTGTATTTTCAAGCATAACAGATAATATTTTTCTGCCGTGTTCGCCCCATTTACCCTCCTCCTTAGGATCAAAAAATCCGTTTAATCCTTTATTTTCCAAGGGCTCATGAGAAGGAATACTCCAGATACGAAATAAACCCACGACGTGGTCAATTCTTAATATGTCGTAAAATCCCTCAGCATATTTAAGCTTTTCTTTTAAATATCGATATCCATCAGCAGAAATTTTCTCCCAATTGTAGGTAGGCATACCCCAGCGCTGGCCTTTGGCAGCATACATATCAGGAGGTGCGCCGGAAGCATACTCTAATTTAAAAAATTCAGGGTGCGCCCAGACATCAGCACTGTCGCGGGAAACCAGAATGGGAAGGTCACCTTTAATGAAGATTTTTTTTGACTTGGCATATCTTTTAACTTCCTTAAACTGTTTATAAAGCCACCACTGCACCCACATCTGAAAGTTAATCTCTCTTTTGTGTTTTTTCTTAAAATTTTCTAGCGCGACCTGATTGCGATATTTATATTTATCTTCCCATTCATCCCAGGCCTTTCCGCTTTGATATTCTTTAATAACCTTAAATAAAGCAAAATCCTGGAGCCAATAAATATTATCCTCTATAAATTTTCTAAGTTCATCACTGACATCCTCTCCCTCGGCAATAAACATATCCCAAAGCAATTGAAGCTTAGCTTTCTTTATTCGGTAATCTACATAAGTTTTACTGCGGAGAAATTCTTCTTTTAATTTCTCAATCTTAGCTTCAAAAGTATTCTTATGTTTCTTAGGTATTTTTTCTAATGATATATATACTGGCTCTAAGGCAAAGGAACTTATTGAATCATAAGGACAAAAAGTAGAGCCGACTTCATTTAAAGGTAGGAGCTGAATTATGGAATTGCCGGTTTCTTTAGCCCAATCAATAAGGAGCCTTAAATCGTCCAAATCACCTGTGCCAATACTTTTTTGGGAATAAACTGAAAATAAAGGGACTACTACACCGGCTCTTTTATTTACGCCGATACGCTTCCATTTATCTTTGCAGGCACTATTTAGCAGTTGCTCTCTTGAATTCAAATCTTTCATAACTCTTTATTTTTGATAAAATTCTTGAATGTTTCTTTATCTATAGCTGATTATGTTCATCTAAGAATTATAAGGCTTAATATTTTATCCGCAAAGAATATAGATAATAATGCAGCTAAAGACAGGAAAGGGCCATAAGGTATGGTGTGGTCTTTTTTAACCAAAAGGTTTATTATTCCAATAACAATGCCAAAGAAGGGCGCGATAAAAAAGACCAGAATTACTTTTTGCCATCCCAAGAATGCACCGATCATAGCCAATAACTTAACGTCTCCGCCGCCCATAGATTCGGTCTCGCCTTGAATAGGCGGTTTTTTAAGTAACTTAAAATAAACCAGATCAAAAATAAAACCCGTTAAATAAATAATACCGCCTCCGATAATTATTCCCAATAATGAATCCAACATAGGTGCCAGGCGATAGGTTATGGGTGATAAACTAAAGCCTTTAATGGAACTTAATATAAAACCGATAATCATGCCTCCAATAGAAACCTCATCGGGTATGATACGGTATTTTATATCCACGAATGTAGCGATAATCAAACTACAAACTAAAACAGTATAGACAAAGAAATCGTAACTTAATCCGTAATAACTAAAAAGCACGACAAATACTAAAGCAGTTAATAACTCTACTATCAAATATACAGGAGATATTCTTTCTTTACAGAAGCGGCATCTGCCCCCCAAGAGCATATAGCTTATGAAAGGAATATTATCATACCAGGGAATTTTCTTTTCGCATTTAGGGCAATGCGAGCCCGGCCAGACCACTGACTTTCTCAAAGGCATACGGTAGATACAGACATTTAAGAAACTGCCCACAATTGAACCCATGACAAAAACAAAAATTTTAATTATTATATCCGGCATCTTTTAATTCTCCCCCCTTAATGCCTGCCACATTACTTCCTGCGGGGCATCTTTATTTGTCCATATTCTAAACGATAACATTCCTTGATATAAAAGCATCTTTAAACCATTTGAGGTTCTGATGCCGCGCTTTTTAGCAAGCGATAATAATTTTGTTTGGGCAGGATTGTAGATAAGGTCATAAACAAATAAATCCTTAGGCAACATTTCTTCTTTAATTAAACAGGGGTCTGTACCTTTAAGGCCTATGGGCGTGGCATTTATCAGTAAATCCTTCTGGTTTATATCTAACTGTTCTATATTATCTACAGGGCTAATACGAAAATTCACGAATAGGCTCTTTATCATACTAGCTACTTCTTTAGATTTTTTTTTATCAATATCATAAATTGAAATCTCCCTTGCTCCAGCATTAGCTAAAACATATGCTACTGCCCTCGCTCCCCCTCCTGCACCTAATATAGCCACTCTTTTATTTGTGGGGTCTATATTTTCTTTTAAATCTTTAGAAAATCCGGGTATGTCAGTATTAAAACCTTTCCATATACCATTTTCTAAGACTATGGTATTTACGGCTTTTATTTGCCTTAAATAAAAAGATTCTTTATCTAAACTAACAAAATCTAATATTTTTTCTTTATAAGGAATCGTTATATTTAAACCGTAAATATTTTCTTTTGCTAATGAATGTAAGAAATCTTCTAAATCTTGAGGTCTCTTTTCAAAGAGTAGGTATTTTGCATTTATCTTTAGGGCTTGAAATGCTGCATTATGCATTAGTGGGGATAGACTGTGTTTGACCGGATAGCCAACTAAACCGTAGATCTTCAAGGAGGGTTGCTTATCCATTATGCGGATAAAATCAGAGGCTTTCTATTTTATTAAAGGCGTTAATGTACGCCCTAATCGATGCTTCAATGATATCGGTGCTTGAACCGCGGCTCGTGACTACTTTGCCTTTGGCTTTTAATTTAAGACTAACCTCACCCAAGGCATCCTTTCCTTTGGTGACCGCTTCAATGCGGTAATCCTGGAGTTCTCCCTTGATGCCGGTAATTTTATCCACCGCCTTAAAACAGGCATCCACTGGCCCGTCACCGGCGGACTTAGCAAAAGAAACTTTATTTTTATATTTTAAACTCACAGAAGCTGTAGGAATAATTTCGCTTCCGGAATTAATCTGGAAACTTTTTAGTTTCCATACGGGTTTAATGAGTTTAGTCTCATCTTCCACTATGGAAATTAAATCGTCATCAAAGATACTCTTCTTCTTGTCAGCAAGTGCCTTGAAGCGCTCATTTACTTTATTTAGTTGTTCGGCATTAAGATTAAAACCGAGTTCTTTTAGTCTTTCGTTTAATGCATGCCTTCCCGAATGTTTACCCAGCACTATACCCGTTCCCATAAATCCCACGTCTTGGGGTCTTATAATCTCATAGGTAGAGCGTTCCTTTAAAACGCCGTCCTGATGGATACCGGATTCATGGCGGAAGGCATTGCCGCCGACGATCGCCTTATTAGGAGCGACCACAAAACCGGTTAATTTACTAACCAGGCGCGAAACCTTATAAATAGAAGTAGTCTTAATCCCAGTATCTACATTACCGAAGATGTCTCTACGCGTCCGGATTGCCATAACTATCTCTTCCATGGAAGCATTCCCTGCGCGCTCGCCAATTCCATTGATAGTACACTCTACCTGCCGGGCCCCATTTTTTATTGCTTCCAGAGAATTAGCTACTGCTAGACCTAAATCATTATGGCTATGCACAGAAATAACTGCCCTATCTATATTAGGTACATTTTCTTTTATTGCTCTTATTAATCGACCATATTCCTGCGGTTCAGCATATCCGACTGTATCAGCTATATTAACCGTAGTGGCACCTGCATCAATTACTGCCTCCACAACCTTAAAAAGAAATTCTCTTTCTGTACGCGAAGCATCTTCGGGAGAAAATTCTACATCCGGGCAGAAACGCCTGGCATACTTTACGAATTCAACCGCAAGCTTAAGTATTTCGTCTTCGGCCTTCTTTAATTTATACTGCATATGAATCTTGGAAGTCGCCAAGAATACGTGGATACGCGGCCGTTTAGCATACTTTACTGCCGCATAAACAGCATCAATATCCGCTTTTATCGCCCTGGCCAGGCCGCAGATAACCGGCCCCTTGATGACTCTGGCTATCTGCTGTACGGATTCCAATTCCCCTTTGCTGGCAATGGGAAATCCTGCTTCAATAACATCGACTCCCAAGTCAGAAAGCGCATGAGCGATCTCTAATTTCTCCTTAGGATTGAGGCTGGCTTCCGGAGCTTGCTCTCCGTCGCGCAGCGTCGTATCAAATATAATTATCTTCTCCATTTTACTATTAACCATTAACTAATAACTATTAACTATTTCCGCATCCACGGCATCATCTGCCGCAATTGCTGCCCCACTTTTTCTATGGGATGCTCATCACCGGCTTTTAATAAGCTATTAAAATTTGGCCGGCCTAATTTGTTTTCCTTAATCCACTCCCGGGCAAATTTGCCGGATTTGACGTCTTTTAAGATTTTCTTCATGGCCTTGCGCGTTCGCTCGGTAATAATCTTTGGGCCGCGCGTTAAATCACCGTAGCAGGCAGTATTGGAAACCCGACGACGCATTCCGCTGATACCCGCCTCTTGAATTAAATCCGTAATCAGTTTTAATTCATGTAAAACCTCAAAATAAGCAATCTCAGGTTGATAACCTGCCTCTATCAATGTATCAAAACCTGCTTTGATTAACTCGGTTACGCCACCGCAAAGAACTGCCTGTTCGCCAAACAAATCTGTCTCTGTCTCCTCATCAAAAGTAGTTTCAATTACACCGGCACGCGTTCCGCCGATTGCCTTGGCATAGGCAAGGCCCAGCTGTTTTGCCTGTCCTGTAGCATCTTGAAAAACCGCTAAAAGACAAGGCACGCCTTTACCTTCTTCATACATACGCCTCACCAAAGCACCCGGCCCTTTGGGCGCCACCATAAATACATCTATGTCTTTAGGAGGCTTTATCTGTCTAAATCTTATGTTAAAACCGTGCGAAAAGCAAAGCGCTTTTCCTTTCTTTAAGTATGGCCTTATGCTCTCTTTATAAACTTTGGCCTGCACATGGTCCTGGGTTAAAATCTGAATGATATCAGCGCTCTTAGCTGCCTCAGCGCTAGATACAGGATTAAGGCCGTCCTTTTTAGCTTGTTCGTAATTAGGCGTGCCTTCAAGCTCTGAGACCACTACTTTGCAACCAGAATCGCGCAGACACAGAGCCTGCCCTCGACCTTGAATACCATAACCAATTATGGCGATAGTTTTTTCTTTTAAAAGGTTTAAATCTGCATCCTCATCATAATAAATCTTTGCCATTACCTCTCCTTTCGTTTCAAAATTGACTTTAGGATTTTTTAGATTACACTCAAGAATGCCTCTGTCACTTTTCTATCATAACGGATATCAATGTATTTTTTTATTTCTTCTTTGGCTATTTCAATGCTTAATGCCTTGCGGTACGGCCTATCTGTAGTCATTGCGTCAAAACTATCTGCCACGGCTAATATCTTTGCGCCCAAAGGTATCTGGTCTGCCTTTAATCTATCAGGATAACCTGTTCCATCTAACCATTCATGATGATGCCGGATTATACTGCATAGTCTTGCTAAGGAATGTACAGGCTTAATAATCCCCTCGCCAATTATGGGGTGTTTACGCATTACCTGCATTTCTTCTTCATTTAATGGGTTGACCTTCTTTAAAATATCATCACTAATTCCGATCTTTCCTACATCATGAAGTTCTGCTGCCTCTTTTATATCTTGGATGAATTCTTGTGCAAGACCTAATTTCTCTGCCACTTTCACTGAATAGCGTGCTATTCTATCCGAGTGTCCACGGTTATAAGGATCGCGGGCCTCAACTGCCATCGCCAAAGCAGAGACAATCTCTATATACGCCCTTTCAGTATCTAAATGAAGTCTCTCATTTTCTACCGCTATAGCAGTCTGAGATGCCAGATTGGAGATTATTAATAACTCATCTTGCTCAAAGTTTCCATCGGTCAATTTGCCCGCAACCACTAAAACGCCAATTAGTTTTTCCTGATATAACATGGGTGCACAAAGTAAGGGTGGCATAAAAGGGCCTTTTGGCAAAGTATCTATTTTGTGAAATTGAGGTATCAATAAAGGTCTCCTATTTTTGGCTACCAAACCAGGAGCCTCTTCGCCAATCTTTAATCGTATGCTTTTAAGGTCTTCCTCAAATCCTGAGGCAGACTTTACATATAATTCCTGTTTTTCTTCATCTAAAAGCATCAAAATCCCCACCTTGGCATCTAAGGCATTGGTTGTGATCTCCATGATTAACTCCAAAAATGTATCTATAGTCTGTAAGGAAGAGATACCTACCGCAAGTTTGGATAAGACATATTGCATAGTTCGCTTGGACGCCTCTAAACGCTTAATGTTATTTTCTAAATTCTGAGTTACCTCACTGAATGTCCGGACTAATTGGATCACTTCGCTTTCCTCAGAATTCACCTTGGATAAACTAGGTATATCTTTAGATAAAGACTGAGTTGCCTGTTGAGTAATATTATGAATCTTGGTAATTGAATTACGCATACCAAAAAATCCTGCCAGCGTGCCTCCTCCTACCAGAAAAATAGTTATAAATAAGGTTTTTTCATCGATAGTGACGTTACGCCAGATATAGTATTGCAGAAACAAATAGACAATAACCAAAAATGGCAAAAGTGACATAACGCAAAATAAAACCGTAAACTTACGTATTAAAGGAGCTTTTTCTATAGAACCTAGTTGAACCCTTTTATGCATCTTAGTCAATACTTATTGCGATTCTCTCTTGCTTTTAGACCATCGAGTTTATAGGATAGAACTATATATCCGCAGTTACGATTCCACAGCAATTTTTCCAGTCCTTACTAAGTCCTTAATCCCGAATGGCTTTAATTCTTGAAGTAATTGCTTAATCTGAGCTTGTTCACCCACTGCCTCAATAATCGCAGTATCACCTTTGTGTCCAATTAACTTTGCCATGTAATTTTTCAAAACACCTTCTAATCTAATTTTATCCTTGGTAGAATAATTAATCTTAACTAAGGCGAGTTCTCTATCCACGTGCTCTTTCTTGGTAAAGTCAGTTATAGTAATGACGTCTATGAGTTTATTGAGTTGCTTTTTTATCTGTTCCAATATCCGCTCATCCTCTGCCTCCACCACCATCGTCATATAAGAGATAGTAGGATCGAGGGTCTCGCTAACTGCCAAGGAAGCAATATTATAGCCGCGGGCGCTGAATAATCCGGCAATGCGCGCCAGCACGCCAAATTTATTCTCTACTAAAACGGAGATCGTGTGTCTCATTAAGCCATACCTCCGATCATTCTATTTATCGCTTCGCCCGCCGGAACCATAGGATAGACATTTTCTTCTGGCTCAATATGAAAATCAATAAAGACTACATTATCTGTAGAAATAGCTTTCTCAATTGCCGGACGCACATCTTCTTTTTTAGTCACCCGGATACCTGCTGCTCCATAGCTTTCTGCTAATTTCACAAAGTCGGGATTATAAAGCGTAGTAAAAGAGTAGCGCTTCTTGTAAAACATTTCCTGCCACTGCCGAACCATTCCTAAATAACCGTTATTTAATATAGCAACCTTAACATGTATTTTATTGCAGACGCAGGTAGCCAATTCCTGAATATTCATCTGGATAGAACCATCGCCGGCAATATCAAATACTATTTTGTCAGGACAGCCGACCTTTGCACCCATTGCAGCAGGAAAACCAAAACCCATGGTACCTAATCCGCCTGATGAAATAAATGTGCGCGGATTAGTATATTTATACCACTGGCAGGACCACATCTGATTCTGGCCCACCTCAGTTGTAATAATGGCCTCGCCACGGGTAGCCTCATAAATCTGCTCAATAACATATTGAGGTTTGATTTTACCGTTGTCTTTATAGGTTAAAGGGTATTTTTTCTTCCAGCTCTCAATGGTCTTTAGCCAATCAGTTGTGTCGGGTACCTTATTAATCTCCTCCAAAAGCTGACCTAAAATATTTTTTGCATCACCAACGATAGGTATATCCACCTTAACATTTTTACTGATAGATGAAGGGTCAATATCAATATGGATAATCAAAGCATTTGGCGCAAAGGCATCTAGCCTTCCGGTTACGCGGTCATCAAAACGCGCGCCAATGGCAATAATCAAATCTGACTCCATAATCGCATGGTTGGCATAAGCAGTTCCGTGCATACCCAGCATGCCTAAAGAAAGTGGGTGCGTTCCCGGAAATCCGCCTAAACCCATTAAAGTCATGGTCACCGGAGCCCCTATCTTCTCGGCGAATGTTTTTAATTCATGGTGCGCTCCTGAAGAAATAATCCCGCCACCCGCATAGATAATGGGTTTCTTAGATTGGCTGATAAATTTAGCAGCTTTTTTAATCTGACCCGGGTGACCAAAACATGTAGGATTATATCCTCGGATTTCTACTTCTTCTGGCCAGATAAATTCTATATCTTTCTGCTGGACATCCACAGGTATATCAATTAAGACTGGCCCTGGCCGACCAGTAGAAGCAATATAAAATGCCTCACGCACAATTCTGGCTAAATCTTTAGTGTCTTTGACTAAATAATTATGCTTGGTAATAGAGCGCGTCACGCCGGTAATATCTGCTTCCTGAAAGGCATCATTACCGATAAGAAAGGTTTTAACCTGACCTGTAATAGCCACAATAGGAATAGAATCCATATAGGCATTGGCAATTCCCGTGGTTAAATTCGTGGCTCCTGGCCCAGAGGTAGCAAGACAGACTCCTACTTTAGACGTTGCCCGGGCATAACCATCCGCAGCATGGGCTGCGCCCTGCTCATGACGCGTGAGAATAAACCTTATGTCCGCATCATAAAGTTTATCAAAAATAGGCAAGACCGAGCCACCCGGATAGCCAAACATAACTTCTACGCCTTCACGTTTTAAAGACTCTATGAGAATTTCTGCACCAGTCATTTTCGTTAATCGTTATCCGTTAATCGTTAATGGTTTGCCAATAACCAATAACGATTAACCATTAACCAAAACAGCTCCTTTATCCGCCGAGCTGACTAACTTGGAATAGCGCGCTAAATAGCCGGTTTTAATTTTCGGTGGAATGGGTTTCCAAGACTCAAATCTTTTTTCTATCTCAAAATTACTTAACCTAACTTCTAATTTTCTATTCGGTATATCTATTGTGATTATATCACCATCTTTTAAAATTGCAATCGGGCCGCGTGCTTTCGCCTCAGGTGAGATATGCCCAATGCAAGGGCCTTTGGTGCCTCCGGAAAATCTTCCATCGGTTATAAGCGCAACTGACTCAGCCAACCCCATACCCACGATAGCCGAGGTAGAAGCAAGCATCTCGCGCATACCCGGCCCGCCTGCCGGACCCTCGTAACGTATGACGAGAACTTCGCCTTTCTTTATTTTTTTATCTAAAATTGCTTTCATTGCCTCTTCTTCACGGTTAAAGACTCTGGCCTTACCTTTAAATTTCATCATCCGAGGGCTTACTGCTGACTGCTTAACCACTGCTCCGCAAGGTGCAAGATTTCCGAATAAAACCGCAATACCTCCTTCTTTATGATAGGCATTGCTAAATGTTCGGATAACGTCTTCATCAAAAATCTGGGCGCTATCTGCAATCTCAAAGATTCTCCTGCCGCTTAAGGTCATGGTATTATTTAATTTATTCTTTAGCCTCTTAAGCACAGCAGGAATGCCTCCTGCATATTCTAAGTCTTCCATAAAATAGGTACCTGCAGGCTCTAAATTTGTTATATGAGGAATATGCTTACTTATCCTATCAAATGTCTTAAGGTCTAATTTTAAACCGGCTTCATGGGCAATGGCCATTAAATGTAAAACCGTGTTAGTTGAACCACCTAAAGCCACATCCACAACAATGGCATTCTCTAAGGATTTTTTATTGATGATATTTAAGGGCCGGATATTCTTGTTGACTAACTCTACAATGCGTTCACCACTGGCTTTTGCAATACGGCGCTTCTTGGCCATACCTGCCAAAGCCGTGGCGCAACCCGGCAGAGACATTCCCAATGTCTCGGTGATACAGGCCATGGTATTAGCAGTGTATAAACCCTGGCATGAACCTGCTCCGGGACAGGCTTCCATCTCCAAACATTCCAATTCTCCAGCAGAGATATCACCCTTCTTTGCCCGTGCTAATGCCTCATAGGTATCATGCACAAAGGCAAGCCTGCGTTGTTTATAGCGACCTGAAAGCATAGGTCCGGCAGTAACAATGATTGCCGGAATATTTAGGCGCGCCACCCCCATAAGCATACCCGGCGTGATTTTATCACAATTGGTCAGGCAGACTATTCCGTCAAGGCTATGGGCATTGCAGACCGTCTCAATGGTATCTGCGACTATTTCACGTAAGCTCAAAGGATAACACATACCTAAATGCCCCATAGCAATACCGTCGCATATACCTGGCACACCGAATAAAAATGGCACACCGCCACCGTAACATATTCCACGTTCGATAAAACGCTCCAAATCCCGCATACCAATGTGGCCAGGAATTAAATCCGTAAAAGAACTGGCTATGCCAATAAAAGGCCGATTCAGGTCTTTTTTGTCCAGACCTGTAGCGTATAGAAGAGCCCGGTGCGGCACCCGCTCCAAACCTTTTTTTATTCTATCTGAACGCATATTTACCTCTCTTTATATAATTAGTCTGCTCCTTCTGTATCGTGTTTTATTTCGGTTTCTTTCTCTGCGCGCTTACGCATAATCACCCGCTTTAACGTGACATATTTATCTATTAATTCTTTATTATTCACCGAGTTTAGTTGCTTAAAGAGAAAATCAAATTTTTCTTCGATTTCACCCGCAATAGCATCCCTTACCTCTTGACTTAAACCCATAATCTCTAATTTATACGGCCCTAAGGCTTTTTTGCGTGTTTTATAAATAAATTGTTCTTCGGTTTCGCCTTCTTTTTTTTCTTCAGGCACATTAACATTGAGCCAATCATAAATCTTTTTCTTTAATTCCGCAGGAAAATGTTTGCTTTCATAAATCATATTCTGAAACTCAGTAGCCAGATGCACTTCTGCTGTTTCTGTTTCAGCAAATTTATGGAATGCCTCAGCCGGCAGAGTAGAGGCGCCGTGCTGCACAGCTCCGGCAAGGCCGTATTCCTTTCTGGCAATCTCGGAGATAGTCTTTAGGGTATCAAAATCTAACTTCACCTGCGCTACTGTCCCGTCGGGTAATACCACTCCGCCGTGAGAGGTTCCGGTCTGCACGCTAATTTTACTGATACCGGTTCTGCCTTTTCTTAGTCTTTCTTTGTAACCCTGCATAAAGACGCGTAATTCCTGCGCCGTAGAATTCTTCCCGCCTACCTCGCCTATCTCTCCTCCCACAGAAACCTCAATACCCCTGGGCTGAATCTGGCGGATAAATTGTGTAAGTTTTGCGCAAGTATCGTAATTAAAATATTGCTGCTTCTTGATATCTGATTTGTTTAAATCCACCAATGTAGATGAATCAATATCAATGTTATAAAATCCTGCCTCAATAGCCTCTTGAATTAAAGATTTTAAACCCTCTATTTCTTTATCGGGATTCTCCTGAAATTTCTTAGCATTTAACTGAAAATGGTCTCCTTGAATAAATACCGGGCCAAAAAAACCTTCTTTTATGGCTGCAGCTAAAACCACTGCCGCGTATTCTGTGGGCGGCTGGTTGGTATAGCCCATTTCTGACTTGGCAATCTCAAAGATAAATGCCCCCGAATTATTCTTCTTGGCTACCCTAAATATGGCTTTAGCCAAATCATAAGTAAGGCCCCGTAAGTTTATCGCTGGTACAGTAAACCCTGTAAATTCTGACCTGCCGCGCGCCATGTAAAATTGATAAATGCTAGAAGGATATATTCCTTTTTTATAAGCAATATCAAAAATCTTCTTGGCTATTTTTTTCTTTGACTGCAATTCATCAATTAAAATTAAATCCTTTGTTAATATATCCAAATCCAAAGGCCTTCTACCCATGGTAATTGCCCCTATCTTAAGTTAATACCTTAAGCAAATTATACAAATTATCTACTTTCAATTCTTTTTTCTTTATCGCCAACTCCAAATCAATTACCGCTATCTTACCGTCATACATACCTACCGCCTTATTCGTCTCTTGCCGCAACAGACAATCCACTGCGGCCTGGCCAGAACGCAAGGCCACTTCTCTGCTAAAGGCGGTGGGACGGCCTCCTCTTTGGATATGTCCTAAAACTACTGCCCGGGTTTCCAAGGTGGTCATTTTATTTATCTTTTTGGCGATATCTTCTGCGGAAGCGGCTCCTTCAGCCACCACAATAATCCAACTTATCTTACCTCTGATATTTCCTTCTACGATATCATGACACATGGATGCTAAATCAAATTTTTTCTCCGGGATAATCACATCCTCGCAACCGCCGGCTAAGGCAACTGAAAGCGCAATATACCCTGATTCCCTACCCATCACCTCAACTACAAAAATCCTCTCCATAGATGTGGCGGTATCGCGGATATTATCGATAGCGCAAACTGCGGTGTTTATCGCCGTATCTGAACCGATAGTTACATCTATCCCGTTAATATCATTATCTATTGAAGCAGCAATACCGACGCAGGGAACCTTATATTCTTTAAAAAACTCGTATGCGCCGCGGAAACTACCGTTACCTCCGATAACAATAAGACCATCTATCGCACTCTTTTTTAAAGTATCGTATGCCCTCTCTCGCCCTTCTTTCGTTTCAAACTGGGGGCAGCGCATGGTTTTTAGAATCGTCCCTCCCTGGCTGATAATTCCCGAAACCGAACGATGGTCCAATAATCTCATCTCTTCATTGATTAAACCCCACCAGCCGCGAAATATGCCCATAACTTCTAAGTTATTATATATGGCGTAGCGGACTACACTCCTTATTGCAGCATTCATTCCCGGAGCATCGCCGCCTGAGGTTAAAACTCCTATGCGTTTCATGTGCCTAATTCCCAACTGGCAAGGTATTTCTTTTGTTCTTTGGTCAAATTATCTATTTTAATACCCAATGACATTAATTTCAGATAGGCGATCCTTTGGTCTATAATCTCAGGGACCGGATAAACAGTATTCCTTAGCGCCTTATGATTCTTTTTTATATACTCTACTGACAATGCCTGATTGGCAAAGGACATATCCATTACCTGTGCAGGATGGCCCTCAGCTGCAGCCAAATTTATGAGACGGCCTTCTCCTAATAGATAAATCTTACGTCCATCCCTTAATATATACTCATCCACGAAATCACGGATGCGTTTTTTATTCTTAGCTAATTTTGCTAATGCAGGTATATCTATCTCAACATTAAAGTGCCCGGCGTTAGCTAATATCGCTCCATCTTTCATTAGCATAAAATGTTCTCGGCGGATTACACTGGTATCGCCCGTAGTAGTCAGGAACACATCACCAATTCTTGCTGCATCTTTTATTCTCATTACCTCATATCCATCCATGTTAGCCTCTAAGGCGCGCAAAGGGCTTACTTCTACCACAAAAACTTTTGCGCCCATACCTTTTGCTCTCATGGCTACTCCTTTACCGCACCAACCGTAGCCGCAAACTACAAAATTTGCACCTGCTAATAATTTATTAGTGGCACGGATTATGCCATCTATTGTGGACTGGCCTGTGCCGTAACGGTTATCAAAAAGGTGTTTTGTCTGGGCGTCATTTACAGCAATTATAGGATAACGTAACTTGCCCTGTTTGGCTAATGCCTTCAATCTGATTACGCCGGTGGTCGTCTCTTCTGTGCCTGCGATTACGCGATACGTGATGCCCGATACGCGATACGCCTTATGAATAGTAGATACCAAATCCGCACCATCATCCATAGTAATATCAGGCTTAATGCTTAAGACAGATTTTATGTGTCGGTAATAGGTCTTATTGTCCTCGCCTTTGCGGGCAAACACAGGAACTCCAAGATTTTTTACCAGGGATGCTGATACGTCATCTTGCGTGGAAAGAGGATTGGAAGCGCAAAGCACTACACTTGCGCCGCCTGATTTTAATACCTCCATTAAAACCCCTGTCTCAGTGGTAACGTGCAGACAACAGGCAACTTTAAGACCCCTTAACGGTTTTTGTTTTTTAAAACGTTGGCCTATCAGCGATAGGACGGGCATATTATTTCGCGCCCATTCTATCCTTAAGGCACCCTTGTTGGCTAACTTAATGTCCTTAATATCGTAATTCATAATACCCCGCCTTCTTTATAAGCATCTAGCCTGTTTCTTTAAAGTTGCTACTTTATCCGTACTTTCCCAAGTAAATTCAGACTCTGTCCTGCCAAAATGTCCGTAACAGGCAGTCTTCCTATATATCGGACGCAGGAGGTCTAATGATTTAATCATGCCCTGCGGCGTAAGTTCAAAGTTTTCTTTAATCAGTTTTATAAAATTGGCCTCTGAAAGCTTGCCGGTCCCAAAGGTATCTACCATTATTGCCAAAGGCTCAGCCCGGCCAATTACATAAGCCAGTTGCAGGAGGCATTTATCCGCTAAACCCGCAGCCACAATATTCTTGGCAATGTATCTGGACATATAAGCTGCTGAACGGTCCACTTTGGTAGGATCTTTGCCTGAGAAAGCGCCTCCGCCCGGAGAAACCACTCCGCCGTAAGTATCTACGATTATCTTTCTGCCGGTCATACCCGTATCTGACTGAGGACCTCCGATGACAAACTTGCCCGTTTCATTAACGTAATACTTGGTATTTTTATCAATATACTTCTTCAATACGGGGTGAGCAATAACATCAATTAATTCCTGACGCGCCTTTTTGCTAATCTTTTCTTTAGTGGAATCCAATATCTCTTCGGTATGCTGACAAGCCAAAACTACAGCATCCACTCTTTTAGGATGCCCGTCATGGTATTCTACGGTAACCTGAGATTTACCGTCTGGACCTAGATATTTTAATATTCCTTTTTTTCTTACTTCCGTCATACGTCGTGCTAAATAATGTGATAGCATTATCGGCAGAGGCATCAGTTCCTTGGTTTCTCGGCAAGCGTAACCTACCATTAAACCCTGGTCTCCTGCACCACCTTTATTTACACCCTGAGCGATATCCGGAGATTGGCTGTTGATGGTATTCACAATCGCACAGGTATGGTAATCAAAGCCGTATTTAGGGTGAGTATAGCCTATTTCTTTAATAATACTACGAGCCAATTTTTGTATATCTACGTAGGCGGTGGTGGTGATTTCTCCACCTATAATTAAAAGCCCCATGGTCACATAAGTTTCACAGGCTACCCTGCCATAAGGATCTTGCCTGAGTACATCGTCTAATACCCCGTCGGATATCTGATCGCAGAGTTTATCCGGATGACCCTCTGATACCGACTCAGAAGTAAAAAAATATTTACGTCCTTTCATCTTGCCCCCTTAATAATTAGAAAATTTTTTCCTTAGCCTCGTTATAAGATTTATGGTGGCCGATATCATACCAACGGCCGTCAAAGACAAAGCCGTAAACTGGCTCTCTTTTACTTACCCAATCGATATAAAAACCGGTTGCATCATTTTTATTTTTTCTATTGCTTAGGTATTTCTTAATCAGCCTTAATTTTTCTTTAGGAAAATAATAAAGGCACATTGCTACCAGGGCTGTCTTAGGTTTTTTGGGTTTTTCTTCAAAATTTATTATTTTATGATTTTTATCTAATTTTACTACTCCGTATTGCCTTGCCTGTAATTTATTTTTTATATTAAAGACACCTATGACAGGATGGGGCTTTTTGGATTTAGCAAAATTCAAAAAAACTTTTAGGCCGCCGTCAAACAGGTTATCCCCTCCGATTACCAATAAATCCTCTTTGTTATGGTTTTTTCTAATGACAAAATCTATATCGCCAATTGCACCGCGCCTGTCATCTATGTTTTTGGTTAAATCGTCTATCAGGGTAAGTCTTTTATTTATTTTCAAAGAGCGCGCCCAATTTTGAAAGCAAGAGATAAATCTACTGTTAGTAACTACCGAAATCTCATTTATCTCATCCACTGCCTGTAATTTATCAACGATATAGTCAATAATGGGGCGTTTACCTATCTTAAGCAGCGGCTTGGGATAATCCTTAGTTAAAGGATAAAGTCGGGTGGCATAACCGGCTGCCAGAATTAATGCTTTCATTCTTTTAGTTGCTCTTTTAAATAAGTAACCCTCTTTACAGGTGTGGGGTCTATTCCGTAAAGTATGGCCAGATAGTAGGAGATAAAATCACCTATATAAATTAAAGAAAAAATTCTGCTTAATAAATCTTTACCGTGCGACCAAATCTCAACCGTGGTCACGTCTTCTTTCTTAAGTATATCCTCTGTTATATCCATTCGTTTGGCCACACGCGGATGCATCTGGTTATCCCGAAGCATCAACACCATAAAATTCTTAAATAATTTTTTGGGGTTCTGCCAGCCCACAATTTCATTGTGGTTCATCTCCGGAAACAGATGGCTGGAAGCCAGGCTCTTAGAATTCTCATTAAGTTGGCCTCTTAAGCGCGTGACCGCCACATCAAAATGTATGGAACTGGAATATATAACCCCAAACTTATTAAATAATTTTGCGGCAATTTGCTTAGAAATATTGTCCTTCATCCCTATGTTTGGCTTAAGCAGCCTGTTTCTTAAATCTTCCAAAACACCGACCATCTCACCGATTGCGTAGCCTTGGTCTTTAATTAAACCTAATTTAGCTAATATGCACAAGGGTATGATACTTAAATATCCCAGAGCGCAGCGGGGCGGCAGGCCCGGCGGTATCTGAATAAATGTAACCTTATGAAGTGTTGCATATTCTCTTAAGGTTCCGCCAGAGGAAATAACAATTATATAGGCGCCTTTTTCTTTTGCTTGGTTATAGGCATTAATGGTCTCCTCGGTATTACCAGAATAACTTGATATAAATACAAGCGTTGAACTATCCACGTAAACAGGTAACTCATATTCTCGGCAAACAATAATGGGTATTCTACTTTCAAAATATAGATAAGACCTTACCAGGTCACCCGCAATCGCTGAGCCGCCTAAACCCGCAAATACAACCTTGCTGAAATCTCTCTTTTTGAATAATATATTTGCTTTCTTGGCTAAATCCTGTGATACCCTACATTGTGAAGGAAAATCTAACAGCATATCCAGCATATTGGATTTGTCTATCTTTTTTATATCCTTTAAATTTAAACTTCTCATATTATCCTAAGATTTCTCTTAACTTAACTTGACTAAATTCTTCTACTTGCTTTCCGGTGGATAATTTCAGGACCTCTTTAGCGATATGCTGGACCTGTTTTAAGGTAACCGAACGAATTATAAATTTTATCTCCGGAATTAGTAACGCGGGTACGCTAAATTCATCCAGACCTAAGCCTAAAAGTATCAACACAAAAGCAGGCTCACCTGCCATTTCGCCACACATTCCCACCCATATACCTGCATTATGTGCTGCCTCTATTATATTCTTAATCATCCTTAATACTGCAGGATGCGTAGGTTCATAAAGATAAGCCACCTTTTCATTTGCGCGATCAACTGCCAAAGAATACTGGATTAGGTCGTTTGTGCCAATGCTGAAAAAATCCGCCTCAGAGGCCAGGAGGTCTGCTGTTATAGCTGCGGAAGGCACCTCAATCATTGCGCCCACTTCAATATTGCGGTCAAAGGGTATGCCTTTCTTGTCTAATTCCTGCCTTACTTCATTTAATATTGTATTTGCCTGTTTTAACTCCTCAATACCCGAGATCATAGGATACATAAGTTTTAACTTTCCGTGTGCTGAAGCCCTTAATATTGCCCGCAATTGCACTTTAAATATCTCTGGCCGGGCAAGACAAAACCTGATTGCCCGGCATCCCAAGAACGGTTGCATTTCGTGAGGAGCCTCAAACTGAGATAAAAATTTATCTCCTCCTAAATCTAAGGTGCGGATAATTACCGGATACGGCCTCATCTCTTCGGCAACATACTTATAAGCCTGGTAATGCTCTTCTTCCGAAGGCAGATCTTTTCTGTTCATATAGAAGAATTCTGTCCGATAAAGCCCTATACCTTGAGCGCCGTGGAGCTTTACTGAAGGAACCTCATCGGGTAACTCTATATTAGCACTCAACTCTACTGCTTTACCATCTAAGGTAACTACGGGTAGCTCCTTTGACGACAAGAATCTTTCTGCTATCCCTTGTAGTTTCTGCTGCTCCTGTCTATAAATACGTAGAGTTTCTTCATCAGGGTCTAAAATCACGACTCCCATGCTGCCATCAACGATTAACATATCACCTGTTTTAATTTTCACTATTGCCTCTTGTAAACCTACCACGGCAGGTATCTCCAGGGATTTAGCCATAATCGCGGTATGAGAAGTTTTGCCTCCGATGTCCGTAACAAAAGCGCATACATTCTCTTTATGCATAGCGGCGGCATCCGAGGGAGAAAGGTCATGTGCTACTATCACTACTCTATCTTTTAAATCCTCGAAGCCTTTTCGTTTTTTACCCAGGAGATTGCGTAAAATTCTTTTACCCACATCATTTACATCCACAATGCGGTCTTTTAGGTATTCATCTTCAATCTTAGAGAAGACCTCAATATATTTCTTTAAAACTTCGAAAAATATATAAGCCACGTTTACGCGCTCTCTCTTAAGCCGCGAGATAACCTCTTCGATAAGCATACGGTCTTCTAGAACTAAAAGATGGGCATCAAAAATCTGAGCCTCTTCTTGGCCCATATCAACAGATATCCTTTTCTGAAGTTCTAAGATTTCCCTGCGGGTCTGAATGAGCGCCTCTTCAAAGAGTTGTATTTGAAGAGGGATGTCTTCTTCCCGAATCTCCTGTTTAGGAACAACGAGTTCCTCCTTATCTACCCTGTAAGCCGGCCCGATGCTTATTCCCGCAGCCGCTGCTATACCCTTTAGCTTAATCATACTAAAATCTACTCCTCATTAGTAACAATATTCTCTAATTCTAACATGGCCTTATGGGCATCGTCTCCTTCAGCCTCAATTACAATTTGACTGCCCTTGCCTGCGCCTAGCATAAGTATGCCCATAACGGATTTACCGTTTACCTCTTCCTTGCCATGTTTCACAGTTATGCGGGCATCAAATTTATTGGCCACCTGCACAAATAATGCAGCAGGCCGTGCATGTAATCCTTGTTTGTTTTTTACTATTAATTTCTTTCTTAGCAAGGCCATTTTTATTAAATCTCTTCCATAAAACCAAAAATAATCCTGGCTAACTTTGAGTAGTCGTGCCTTAGGACATCTTCCACAAGCAAAACATCATCCTCTATCACGCGGTAACCCATCTTTTCAATATTTTCTATATCATTAACTACCGGATAGGAATTTTCTTGCGTATAATGTTTAAGTACATAGTCGGGGACCTCTCCTATATTTACAATGCAATAATCAAATATGCGGGGATGACTGTGATTAGTAAGCATTTTTATATGGTCTGAGGCACTGTAACCATCTGTTTCGCCGTGCTGGGTCATTATATTGCAAACGTATACCTTAATTGCTGCTGAGGAAACGATACTATTAGTAATATCTTTGATTAAAAGATTAGGTAAAATACTTGTATATAGCGACCCCGGCCCCAGAACAATAATCTGCGCTTCTTCTATGGCTTTTATTGCCTCCGGAGTTGCCACCGGCTGATTCGGCCGAAGATATACTCTATTTATGGGCTTTTGGGCCTTAGGAATTTTATCCTCTCCTTCGGTAGTTGAGCCATCTTTATGTTGGGCTACCAAAACCACGTTATCCAATGTAGAAGGAATCACCTGACCTCTCAGGGCCAAAACCTTGCTGGTTTCTCTGATTGCCTTTTCAAAATCTCCGGTAAGCCTGGTCATTACAGTAATAAAAAGATTCCCAAAACTATGACCGGACAATTCTGAACTGGTATCAAAGCGGAATTGAAATAAATCGCGCATCAAAGTGGGCGCATCGGCTAAAGCAACCAGGCAGTTACGTATATCGCCCGGCGGTAATATATCAAATTCCCTTCTTAGCCTTCCCGAAGAGCCACCTTCATCGGCAACTGTAACTATAGCTGTAATATTAGAGGTATATTCTTTAAGGCCGCTTAAAAGCACGGATAAGCCTGTCCCACCGCCTATAGCAACAATCTTTGGCCCGCGGGACAATAGCCTTCTTTGATACAAGACATCAACCAGTTCCGTATCTTTTGAAGAAGGTATAAACGCTGCCATAAAAGAACGCATCAGACGTTTAATACCCAATATCAAAATTATGATGCCTGAAATTAATACTATTGTATCTAATGCTCGAATAACCCAGTATTCTTCTTCAGCGCGTAAGCCGTTTGAACCAATTATCACAAGGATAACCCCAAAGGTGCTCAAAATAATCCAGCGTTTTATCCCTATGCCCGGATATAACCACTTAAATATATCTTTGACTTTTGTTAATTTCAGATTAAAGTTTCTTTTCATCTTCCTGACTTATTATCTTTACCACAGATTTATCATCTGCACAGGCACGTAGACTATCGCGGAAGTATTTATCTTTTAATAGGCGCGAAATGCGGGCCAGCGCTTTAAGATGAGGCCCAGCGGAATCCTGGGGCGCTACTAATAAAAAGAATATGTATACCGGCTCTCCGTCTAACGAATCAAAATCTACGCCTTTTTTAGAAAGGCCAAAAGCTGCCACAAGTTTTTCTACACACTCTGACTTCGCATGGGGTATAGCTATACCCTGGCCAATAGCAGTCGAACCTAAGGCTTCCCTTGCCTGCAGGGCATCGATGAGTTTATTGCGGTAGCGTTTTTCAATCTCGCCAGCGTCAATTAACACATCCACTAATTCTTTAATCACCTCCTCCTTCTTTGTAGATTTGACATCCGTCAATATTGCCTTCTTAGATAAAAAATCCATAATCTTCATCTTTTCTTCTCCTTTGGTTTATTTACGATTTACGATTTTTCATGGAGCGGCGGACGGGATTTGAACCCGTGACATCTTGCTTGGCAAGCAAGCATTCTACCACTGAATTACCGCCGCAGGTCTTTTGCGGACGGAGGGAGTTGAACCCCCAAGGCATTGCTGCCATTAGGTCCTAAGCCTAACGCGTATACCAATTCCGCCACGTCCGCGTCGCTAATTGCAAAATATATGAGCCACCCGCGACTCGAACGCGGCACACCCACCTTAAAAGGGTGGTGCTCTACCTGATGAGCTAGTGGCCCAGAAAATTAAAATTCTAGGATTTCTTTGTCTTTGTTTTTTAGTATCTCGTCTATTTTGGCGATGTATTTATCGATGAGCTTCTGTAAATCGTCGATACCTCTAAATTTATCATCCTCGGCGATAGTCTTATCTTTTTCTAATTTTTCTAATGTCTCTTTTGCCTCGCGCCTTATTGTGCGCAACGAAACCCTACCTTCTTCAGACATTTTATTTACCACCTTAGCAAGCTCAAGGCGCCTTTCCTTAGATAAAGGAGGTATCGACAGTCTAATTAGTTTTCCATCGTTAGAAGGCGTGATACCCAAGTTGGATTTCATTATCGCCTTCTCAATCTCGCCGATCGCCGTTATATCCCAAGGCTGGATTACAATCAGATGGGCATCAGGCACAGAGATAGAAGCAAGTTGTTTTAGTAGAGTGGGTGTTCCGTAGTAATTTATGTATAGTCCTTCTACAAGACTAGGGCTTGCTCTTCCTGTTCTTATTGCAGAAAATTCTCTGGTTACAGACTCAAGGGCCTTCTTCATTTTTTCTTCGGTATTATTTAAGATTTCTTTGACGGTCATATACGCTCCTTTAGTTGACAACCGTCCCTATCTTTTTACCCAATACCACGCCTTTTACATTGCCTTCTTTATTAATATTAAATACAACGATAGGTAATTTATTATCCATGCACAGAGATACGGCAGTGGCATCCATAACCTTTAATCCCCTCTTTAGTACATCAATGTATTTTAATCTGTTAAACCTTTTGGCATTCTTTACCTTAAGGGGATCCGCGGAATAAACGCCGTCTACTTTGGTTGCCTTTAATATTACATCGGCGTTTATCTCTATTGCCCGAAGTGCTGCTGCGGTATCGGTAGTAAAATAAGGATTGCCGGTTCCTGCCACAAATATAACCACGCGACCCTTTTCTAAGTGCCTTATTGCCCTTCTTCTGATATAGACCTCAGCAACCCTTTGCATCTCTATAGCTGTCATCACCCGCGTAGGTAGACCCATCTTTTCCAACACGTTCTGTAGCGCCAAGCCATTTATCACAGTGGCAAGCATGCCCATATAGTCAGCCACTGACCTATCCATATCCAATCCCAGGGAATCCGTATTTTCCTGGCCGCGAAAGATATTACCGCCACCCAACACTATTGCCACATCCACATGCAAATCTTTTATCTCCTTTATCTGACGGGAAAGAGAGACCAAAACAGAATTATCAATACCGTGGGATCTCCTACCCTGCAGGGCCTCGCCGCTGAGTTTTAGGACTATCCTTTTGTAAGCGGGCTTTGACATTTGTTTAAATTTGGTTATTCGCCGACCTTATAACGTGTAAATCTCCTGATGACTATGTTCTCGCCAATTTTAGCTACTAGACTCGCTAAATAATCTTTTATAGTGAGATTGAGGTCTTTAATAAAAACCTGTTCTAATAGGCAATTATCCTTAAAAAATAGCTCTTTATCTTTTTGTTTTTCAATCACATCTTTAGGCACGTCCTCCCTTTTTATATACGTGGGATTACATGCCGCTATCTGCATAGCCACGTCTTTGGTAAATCGGCAGAAATCGCTATTGCGCGCCACAAAATCCGTCTCACAGTCAACCTCTAACAGCACCCCGATTTTATTACCCAGGTGCACATACGCCTCAATGCGGCCCTCCTTGGCAACGCGATCCTTTTTGGCTGCGGCAATCTCCAATCCGCGTTTACGCAACAATTCCTCTGCCCTTGTTATATCAGCGCCTGATTCCTCAAGTGCCTTTCGGCAATCAGAGATACTGGCTGAGGTCTTTTTTCTTAGTTCTTTAATTAATTCTAAAGATGCCTTCATCTATATTTAGTTCCTATAGCTTATTATTCTTTTTTACGGCGCGTCTCTCTCGTATGCCCTTTTCTTACAGGTTTGGCTTCCTCGGTGGGAGCCTGGGTAGTCTCTACTATTTCCTCAATTTCTTTTATCTTTACCTCTTCCTCAGGAAGTATTTTAGGCATCTGTTCTTCTTTTTTCTCTATTGCTACGCCACTTTCCGAGAGATAAGATAAAAATTTCTTTCTTCCTTCAATTACGGTATCGGCGATAAGGCTGGATATCAGGTGTATGGATTTAGTGGCGTCATCATTTCCGGGTATAGGATAATTAACTGTACCTGGGTCGGAGTTAGTATCAATGAGACCGATGATAGGGATAGATAACCGTTTAGCTTCTCTGGAGGCGGTCTCTTCTTTCTTGGTATCCACAATAAAAATGGCTCCGGGCATATGTTCCATTTGTATAATCCCTGAGAAATTCTTCTTTAATTTACCTAATTCCGTCTCTAAATTAGCTACTTCTTTTTTGGTAAGTTTCTGGAAGGTCCCGTCCTGTTTCATCTGTTCTATTTCTTTTAGGCGATTTATACTCTTGTTTATGGTTGCAAAATTAGTAAGTAAGCCACCCGGCCAGCGTTCGGTTACATAATACATACCGCAACGAATTGCCTCCTGCCGAACAATCTCCTGCGCTTGCTTTTTTGTCCCCACAAATAAAACCATTTCGCCCCTTGAGGTTATATCCAGCAGGAAATCCCTGGCTTTGTTAAAACATTCTTCTGTTTTCTCTAAATCAATGATGTATATGCCGCTCCTCTCACCAAAGATAAAATTCTTCATTTTGGGGTTCCAGCGGCTAGTCTTATGTCCAAAATGCACTCCTGCTTCCAAAAATTGTTTAATTAATTCTGTAGGCAAATCTACTCTCCTCCTTTCGAATAACAAAATCTGCTAATAAAAATTATTTTTTATTAGTGATTAAACTAGTTAGTATAACATAAATTTTTACAAAATACAGGTATTTTTATAGCTCTTGTATCTGGTAAAGCCTTCTGTACAAACCGTCCTGATTAAGCAAAATCTCGTGGCTGCCTTGTTCTACAATTCTGCCTTTCTCCAAAACAATTATCCGATGGGCATTTCTTACAGTAGAAAGCCTGTGGGCAATGATGAATACTGTCCGACCCTGCATAAGTCTGTCTAAGGCCTCTTGCACAACCCGTTCCGATTCAGAATCCAATTGCGAAGTTGCTTCATCAAGTATCAAGATAGGGGGATTTTTAAGCAGGGCCCTGGCAATGGCTATCCGCTGGCGCTCACCTCCAGAAAGTTTCATCCCTCTATCTCCGATAACAGTATCGTAACCTAAAGGCAGGCCGATTATAAAATCATGCGCGTAAGCCTGAATAGCAGCTGTTTTTATCTGGTCCTCTGTTGACTGTTGATTACCATAAGCAATGTTAGCTCTTATCGTATCATTAAAAAGTATGGTCTCCTGCGTGACTATGCCTATCTGTTGGCGTAATGATTTAAGCGTAACAGCCCTTGTATCTATGCCATCAATTAATATTCTGCCCTCTACAGGATCATAGAAACGCGGAATTAAATCTGCCAACGTAGTCTTTCCTGTGCCGCTGGGGCCCACAACCGCAAGAATCTCTCCTTTTTTTACTTTTAAATTTATATCCTTTAATACCTCAAGTTTGTCATAACTAAATCGGACATTCTCAAAGATGATATTGTCTTTAAATCCAGTTAATGCAGCGGCCTTTTCTTGCTCAACAACAGTAGGCATAACATCTAATACTTCGTAAATGCGCCTGCTGGCTGCAAGTGCTCGTTGGTTGAGGGAATTGACCTGGCTTAATTTCTTAAACGGCCTGATTAGCGAAAGCAGTGAACCCAAGAAAAAACCAAATACCCCAAAAGAAAGACGGCCTGCTATTACCTCTTTGCCTCCCCATACAAAAACGAATACCCCCGCAATGCAACCTAAAAATTCTGTAACCGGGCTTAAGATAAGGGTGCGTTTTATAGACTTCATAGTGAGTTTATAATAATCAAAATTTACCCGGTTAAATTTATTTATTTCATAATCTTGCATATTAAAGGCCTTTACTATCCTTGTGCCCAATATAGTTTCATAAATCAGCGAATTTATGTCTGCCATTTTTTCCTGTGACTTCTTAGAGAGCTTTCTTAAGACCTTGCCTACTTTAATAATAGGAAAACTTATCAGCGGCAAAAGTACGAGGGCGATAAGGGCTAGTTTCGCGTGTATAAAAAATACTAAAAAGGTAAATAAAATTACCTGCAGGCTCTGATAAATCAAATCTGTTGCGCCATAGGATACCGCATTCTCTACAAGAATTACGTCATTGGTTATGCGCGATATGAGTTCTCCGCCGCGCTTATGGGTAAAATAATCCAAAGAAAGGCTCTGTACTTTTGAATATAGATTAGACCTTATGTCTTTAACCACCTTCTGCCCAATATCAGACATAAAGTAACTTTGCAAAAATTCGAACACCCCTTTCAGGAAAAATAGCAATACAACCGCTATTGCCATATAATTTAACAATGTATACGGCGGCGTATTGTTTATGTTATCCACAAAACGGGATAAGAACAACGGTAATTTTGTGGGTATGATGATCTTGGTGTTAGTCAAAACCTTATCCGCCAAAGGCACAATCATAGCTAAAGACACGCCGTCAAACAAAGCAGAAAAAAACATACATATCCCTGCTACGCTGAACAGGCCCAAATAGGGCTTAACAAATTTAAGTAACCTTAAATAATCACGCATGTTTTGTCTCTCCTTAAAAAGCGCTATATTTTATCATATTCATTGACTTTTGTCGAGTAGTTTGGTATTATTTTTTCTATGCATAAAATAAAGGTAGCGGTGGTAGGAGTAGGGTACCTTGGCATTATCCATGCCCAGATATATAAAAAACTCCAAAATTGCTCCCTGGTTGGGGTCTGCGATACAGATGAAGCCAGAGCCAAACAGGTATCCGAGGACCTTGGAATCTTAGATTTTACTGATTATAGGCAATTATTGGATAAGGTTGAGGCAGTAAGTATTGCTGTTCCAACCCGGCTCCATTATCAAATAGCAGAGGAATTTTTAAGGCACAATATACATGTTCTAGTAGAGAAGCCATTCACCACCACTCTTAAAGAAGCAGATGTCTTGATTAAAACAGCTCAAAAAAATAAACTCATCCTACAAGTCGGCCATATCGAAAGATTCAATTCTGCATTTAGCGCTACCAAGGAAATCATCAGAAACCCCCGGTTTATTGAATGCCACCGGCTCAGCCCCTTTCCTGAGCGTTCTCTGGATATAGGTGCGGTTTTGGACCTTATGATACACGATATAGACATTATTTTGGGCTTAGTAAATGCTCCCCTAAAAAAAGTAGAGGCTGTAGGTGTTCCGGTTTTAACGAGGTTTGAAGATATTGCCAATGCCCGGATTACCTTTGGTGATGGCTGTGTGGCAAATCTTACTGCCAGCCGTGTCTCTGATGAATGGCTACGTAAAATAAGAATTTTTCAGAAAGATACCTATATATCCCTGGATTACAGAGAAGCAAAAGCATGCGTATACAGAAAGAAAGGCTTAAAGATTACCAAAGAAGACCTTCCTATTGAAAAAGAGCAGCCCTTAGAGAAAGAACTGAAATCCTTTCTTGATTGTATCCTACAAAATAAAGAACCTCTGGTTTCAGGAAGAGTTGCCAGAGAAGCACTCGCAGTAGCCTTAAAAATCCAAAGTCAGATATGGCGCAAAAACAAATCCTGATTATTTGCGGCGAGGCATCAGGGGACCTTAATGCCGCAAATCTCGCTAAGGCAATATTAGAGATAGAACCCGATATAAAAATATCCGCTGTGGGTGGAATATTCTTGCGCCAGGCCGGAGCCCGCATTTACTATGATATAGGAGACCTGGCAGTCATCGGTATTTTCGACGTATTAAAAAAATTACCTAAATTCCTTTCTTTACGAAAATTCATCCTGCAAAAAATAAAACAAGATAAACCCGATGCCATAATCTTAGTTGATTTTTCGGGTTTTAATCTAAGGTTAGCCAAAAAAATCCACAAAAGCATTCCTACTATCTACTATATTAGTCCCCAAGTCTGGGCATCGCGGCCGGGCAGAATAAAAACCATTAAAGAGCACATTCATAAGATGATCGTGCTTTTTAAATTTGAAGAAGAGCTTTACAAAAGATGCGACATGGACGCGAATTTTACCGGGCATCCGTTATTAGATATTGTGCGTCCTGCAATGGAAGAGAAAGAATTTTTGGTTAAATTTAACTTCTCTGAATCCAAGCTAAAGATTGCCCTCCTTCCCGGTTCGCGCCGGCAAGAAGTAGAAAATATTCTGCCTATAATGTTGGAAACCGCTATGTTTATCCGTAAAAACATAAAAGATGTTCAGTTTATTATTGTGAAATCACCTCAAGTAGATTGGGAGATCTATAACCGCAAAATTGCAAATTTTAATATGGACTCAAGAATCATTGAAGGCAAAACCTATGACTGTCTAAATATCGCTGATTTTTGCCTGGTTGCTTCCGGAACAGCTACATTAGAAACAGCCATTATGCAAAAACCTTTTGTTATAATCTATAAAATGAATCTCCTAAATTATCTTTTTTATCTTCCGCAGGTAAGGGTTCCTTATATTGGTATGGTAAATATAGTAGCTGGCAAAAAGATTATCCCGGAATTTATCCAGTTTCAGGCAAGACCAAAGAAGATATCAGAACAGGTTTTAGAAATCCTCAATAATCCTTCCCGGATACAAAATATAAAGAATGACCTAACCCAAGTTAAATCTCTGCTTGGCGAAAAAGGCGCAAGCCTGCGTGCCGCAAAAATTATCTTAGCGTTCTTAAATAGGCCTCAATTATAAAAACCCAATACGCAATACGGATAATTATTGGAATATGGCAGGATAATTTAGGAATGGCTACTTGCTACTAAGATATTTTTTATGTAATCCATAAGATTCTCTGCGGCTTTTTTGGGTATGTTAACAAATTCAACGCCCACCTCATATCTGTCAGCGCGGGCATCTTCCCTAATCCACACCAACTTGACAATCGTCTCAAATGAAAAAGATATCTTTTTAAGGGTAAGTCTTATTTTCAAAAGGCTATTTTTGGGAATGAATTCATGGACAAAAAATCTTATCCCTCCCTGACCGATATCTTTGGTGAAAAAATCTCCTACCTTTGGACGAGGTATAATTTCATAAGATATTTGCGAACTTTCAGGAACTCTCACAAATCTTCTTCGTTCTTGCATATTATCCCCTCCTTAAATTCTTAACTTCTAATTTATTATTTTTATCATTTATAGATTACCACTTCCAATAAAAATAGTCAATTTAAAAACTAGCAAGATATCCACTACTCACAACCCACAAACTATCCCTTACTTATCTTAGTATAAGGATTATGCGCTGTTGGCTGTAAGCTATGAGCCAAAGCAATACGCTCATCTATGGCGGGGTGGTCAAAGAAGAAGAATTTGATTACGGGATGGGGATTTCTGTCGGCGAGATTTTGCGCAGCCAATTTTTCCATAGTTGATTTTTTAGCCCCTTAACTCTTTCTCTCTCATTTCTCTTTCTTCCTGTAATTTCTTTATTATTCTCTCAAAGATATTTAAATTCCAAAGGTCTAAGATTGCCATAAAAAACAGAGTTCCAAACCAAACGAGTCGCCAAGTAATAGTTGCAACTATAACAGCATAAGTCATCTTCTTCAATTCGTTGTCAGATTCTGATAGCATAGATTTTAAGCGCTCTTCCAATTTAGTTTTAGTTTCTATTTTCATTAAGGAAGACTCTGATCGTCCGAATGTTCTCTCTAAATTGCCCGATATCTTATTTTTCACATTTAACGAAAATACCAGTAATATTAAAAATATCGTAGCCATAAATACAAAAGAATAAATTCTAATCCTACGCATTCTTCCATTCACAATGTTTCTTATAATTTTATTTTCTTTCTCTGTTAACATATGCTCGCCTCCTCCATTATGAGATGTTCCAAGGTACCACTCTATTATACAGCCACTACATTATCTAGAATAAAATTCTCTACAATAGATATTATTTTACTGCTGCATAGTTTCCTGTCAATGAAGAATTAGTCTTAGCGGGTGGCTTGGTGTGATTTCGAGAGGGGCTTTAGAAGATTTTATGCGTTTCGCTGGAGCGTGCATTAGAAATTTTTTGGCAGGAGTCTGCAAGGGCTTACGACGAGAGAGCGCAGGAACTGACACTCGCTTTAGGATACTTACGGAATTCCTGCAGGCGAACGAGGAGTAAACCGTAGCAGACGGCAAAAAATTTCAAGCACCACGAAAGCGAAACTATAAAAGCATATTAATTAAGCTGATTTTGCTAGAGCAATGCGTTCATCGATGGGCGGATGGTCGAAGAAGAAAAATTTGATAATGGGGTGCGGGGATCTGTCAGCAAGATTTTGCGCAGCCAATTTTTCCATCATCGAGATAAAGGCAACCTTTAAGCCGGTAACCTCCATTGCCATTATATCTGCATTTCTTTCTAATCTGCGGCTGATATAATTCTGTAAAGGCTGCAAAATAATCCCTGATATCACAATATACATTATAATCGTCGGCAATGCTGCTATATCTAGTAACGAGGAAAAACCAAAAAGCCTCAGAAAGTAATTGCTGGTTTTAAATATAAGATAAAAAGATAACATTATTGCTATAGAATTTACCAATATAATCTTAAATATATGCTTTAATCTGTAATGCGCGAATTCATGCGCCAGAACTACCTCAACCTCATCGTAACTATATTTATCTTTTAAGGTATCTGCCAGAATCACCCGCCTTGTTTTACCCCATCCTGCCAGTGCAGCATTTGCCTTGAGGGTCTTTTTACTGAAATCTATCTCAAAGACATCCAGAATGCTCAAGCCCATCTTCTTGGCTAAATTAATAATCCTATCTCTTAATATATTATCCGAAATAACCTTATATTTAAAAAATAAAGGTATGATAATTACAGGGACTAACTTTGCCAGAATCAGACTAAAAAATATCCAAAAAAGCGAAATCACTAACCACCAAGTATGCGCAAATCGGCCTAATATATAATAGAAAGCCTCGATAAGGATAAGCGCGATAACATAAGAAATAATCCAGGCCTTAACCTCATCTTTAAACCAATCCATAACCTTTTGATTAGACAGACAGAATTTCCTTTCTAATATAAACGATTGATAAAAGTTTAAAGGAAAATTCAGAAAATAATATGCAATATAAACTATAAAAATATATATAGGAATAATAATATAATTATTTAATGATCCCGCTAGCCCTTTAGCTAAGGTCTGCGATAGCCCTAAACCCTGAAAGAAAAAAAGAAGTATAAGTAAATAGATTATATCTATAATTGCCAGGGCATACTTAAGGGTAGAATATTTTTTGACTTTATTCTGTAGGTTATCTTTTTCTTGGTTGCACATCAATGCTTAGCGCTGATTATTGTTTATCGGGTAAAATATTGATAAATGTGCGGGGCCTGCCGTGACTGGTTTTTTTTCGGGAGAAATAAATTTTCCCGGGGCAGATAGCATATAGTGTATCTAGCCCCTTTACATTACTGCCAGCTTTATAGATACTTAAACCTCGTGACAAAATCTGCCCCGTCTTTACCTGTTTACCCGCACAAACTTTCATACTTTTATCTTTTTTGGGTGTTGACTTTCCGCCTGTCATTTTAACCTCCTAATTTTAATTTTCAGATTAAGTTACGAATAGATTACGGGAAGAGAATTTACCGTCGCTAGTAAGATTGACGCCTAACCTTTTTAAGCCCACCTCATCCCCCGGAGTAGGGATATGGGTAATATGGACTTCGCGGCCTCTTAATTCTGTCAATTTCTGCATGGCCAATTCTGCAATATGATTAGTGGTTGCGCTTATGGAAAGGGCAATCAGGGTCTCCTCCAAATCCATACTTTCCGACTCTGCTTCTAAAATATCTTCCTTTAACTTTGCTATCTGATTTATTATTTGGGGCGAAAGCAACAAAATCTCATCAGGAATATTCATAAGCACCTTGACCGCATTTACTACTAGACTGGAAGCAGCGTGCATAAGCCTGGAATTCTTTCCCGTTACAATCCTACCCCCCTCCAACTGAATAGCGGCACCGCAATATATGCCGGCATTGCCCTTTCCTTTTACCTCTGCCTCCTGCGCTGCTTTTCTGGCTGCTTCTACTACTGGCCTGTCTATAACTTTTACTCCCAATTCCTCCATCAATAGCATTACCCTATCCACCGTCTCTTTTTTTTCTATGCCTAAAACATATTCCGTATTATACCTAAAATATCTGCGTATTAACTCTTGTTTTGCTGCTTCTTGGACAGCCTTATCATCCACAATACCAAAACCCGCGCGGTTAACTCCCATATCCGTCGGAGAATTATACATAGGCAGATTTGCCTTTTTATAAAATATTTTATTCAGTATCAATTTTAATATCGGGAAGCTATCCACGTCGCGATTATAATTTATGGCTGTCTCTTTATAAATATTCAGATGAAATGGGTCTACTAAATTAAAATCTTGGATATCTGCAGTGGCAGCCTCATAAGCAACATTAATAGGGTGTTTAAGCGGGAGGTTCCAGATAGGAAATGTCTCAAATTTGGCATAGCCTACGTCTATGCCGCGTTTATGCTCATGATATAATTGCGAAAAGCAGGTAGCCAATTTACCACTGCCCGGGCCGGGCCCGGTAACTACCACAATGGGATTCCTAGTCTCTATATACTCATTCCTGCCAAAGCCTTCTTCGCTGACCACCAAATCTACATTGGCCGGATAGCCCTCTATAGGATAATGCAGATAGACTTTTACGCCTCTTCGCTCTAATTTATTCTTAAAGATTAATGCGGTTGGCTGATTGGTAAAACGGGTAATCACCACTGCCAGTATATCCAGGCCCCATTTTCTTAAATCATCAATCAGTTTAAGCGTGGCAGCGTCATAGGTTATACCAAAGTCTCCCCTGACCCTACCTTTTTCTATATCGCCCGCATAAATGCAAAGCACAATATCTATCTTATCTTTCAACTGCTGTAATAATCTTATCTTAACGTTAGGGTCGTAACCAGGAAGGACCCTTGCGGCATGATAATCAAAACATAGCTTTCCGCCGAATTCTAGGTAGAGTTTATTATCGAATTTCTTCACCCTGTCTAAAATTGCAGCGGTCTGCTCTTTGAGGTATTTCTCGTTGTCAAAACCAATTTTCTTCATATCATTGTTAGGGGCTGCTCATTTTAGACCAAGCCTTGATCAATCATAGCATCAGCCACTTTAACAAATCCGGCAATGTTTGCGCCGTTTACATAATTTATGTAATTGCCTTCTTTGCCATATTTGACGCACTGCTCATGAATGGCAATCATAATCTCGCGCAGTTTCTTATCGACCTCTTCACGTGACCAGGATAAACGCATACTGTTCTGGGTCATTTCTAAGCCTGATGTGGCTACACCTCCAGCATTGGCTGCCTTGCCCGGAGCATATAAAATCTTGGCCTTTTGGAATACTTCCACGCCTTGCGCAGTAGTAGGCATATTGGCTCCCTCACCAATTGCGATACAGCCGTTTTTGACTAAGGTCTTGGCATCCTCTTCGTTTATCTCATTCTGGATAGCGCTAGGGAAAGCGATATCGCATTTTATTCCCCAAGGCTTTTGATTTTCAAAATACTTGCAACTAAATTCCTTGGCACATTCTTTTATACGTCCTCGCTTAACATTTTTGAGCTCCATAATACAACGCATTTCTTTCTGATCAATGCCATCTTTATCGTAAATAAACCCGTTGGAATCTGATAAGGTTACCACCTTTGCCCCTAATTGAAGGAGTTTTTCTACGGTATATTGGGCAACATTACCCGAACCGGATACGGTGCAGACTTTGCCTTTTATGGATTCTCCTCTTGTCTTTAACATCTCTTCTACAAAATAGACACAACCATAGCCTGTGGCTTCTGGCCGGATTAGACTACCCCCCCAGTTAAGGCCCTTGCCGGTAAGAACTCCGCTAAATTCATTGCGCAATCTTTTATATTGTCCGAACATATAGCCGATCTCGCGTCCACCAACTCCTATATCACCCGCAGGAACATCGGTATCGGGTCCGATGTGCCGTGAGAGTTCTGTCATAAAACTCTGACAAAATATCATTACTTCATTATCAGACTTTCCCTTGGGGTCAAAATCAGAGCCGCCTTTGCCACCACCCATAGGAAGCGTAGTCAGAGCATTTTTGAATACCTGCTCAAAAGCCAAGAATTTCAAAATACTTAAATTAACACTAGGATGAAAACGCAACCCGCCTTTGTAAGGGCCTATGGCGCTATTCATTTCTATACGGTATCCCCTGTTTATCTGGATTTCTCCTTTATCATCCAGCCAAGGAACGCGGAAGATAATTACTCTCTCCGGTTCCACTAATCTTTCCAGGATCTTGGCTTTTTGATATTTGGGATTCTTCTCGATAAACGGCATTACCGATTCTACCACTTCCTGCACTGCCTGATGAAATTCAACCTCTCCGAGATTTTTTTCTATGACTTTAGCTATAAATTCCTCAATCTTCTTTGGCATTCTGTCCCCCTTTTAATTATGTTTTATGATTTATTATTCAGAAAAATAGTTTATATCAGAATCTATTAAGCTGTCAAGTTATATTAAAACATCTTTAAAAAACTAAAAAATAAAAAAGACGTCTTCTTATCTAAGACAGACGTCTTTGTCTTTTCTCCAGTTATCATTATAAGAATAACATAAAAAAACTATTTTGTCAATATACGAATTAAATAAAGCCTTAAAAAAATATGGCTTATTCTTTTTTTATCTCGTTGATTATCTTAATCAACAAATCCGCAATCTTGGCAATGAGGTAGAAGAAAAAGAAGAAAAACGCATATATTGCCAGGATTATTAATCCTGTCCAGCGCGGGTTACCGGGGACAAGCCCCATGGCTATGGATATGCCACCTATAAGTCCAAGGAACAAAAAAACCCAGGCAGCTATTTTTACTACTGTACTTGATGTCTTTAGAAACCCTAAGTGTTCGCGCATCAGACCTCCTTTTTGTCTTTTATCTCTTTGGTCATAATAACCGCCTCAGCAATTTCACGCATAGATTTGCGGCTATCCATACTCTGTTTTTGGATTAACCGATAAGCTTGGGAAGGTAAAATATTGGCATCCTGAGAGAGAATATCCTTTGCCCGCTCAATAAGCTTACGCGTAGTTAAGGCCTCTTCGGCACTACGCGCCCTTAAATCTAATTCCGCATTTTCAATGGCTACCGCTGCTTGGTTAGCTACCGCAGTTAAAACATCGAGTTCCGGCTTAATAAATTTATGTTTTTTAGAAGTATAACAGTTAAGCACGCCGATGACCTTTCCTTTTACTGCTAAAGGAACGCTGGCTAAAGAACAAAGGCCTTCTTTCTTGGCAATATCCCTATACAGGTAGCGCTCATCCTTTTTTACATCCAATACAGTTATGAGATTATTTTCAAGGGCGACTATACCCGCAATACCCTCTCCTAATTTTAGGCTGGGTTTCTTATTATAGGCCTCGGAAATTGACTGTGTAGCCTTAATTACTAATTCTTTATTTCCTGGGTCAAGTAACATCAAAGAACAAATCTTAGAATTCATCGTCTCCGCAGTAACGTTGACCACCAGGCGCAAAAGTTCCTCCAAATATAAACCGGAAGTAATCAGATTAGCCACTTTTGCCAGTGCCTCGATCTGTCTCAAGGAAATTTGGTAGCTTGCTTTCTTTTTCGCTTTAGCCATTTTTATAATATCGGCAGATACTTATCTATCTCGTATTGGGTAACCTGCGCCTTATATTCATCCCACTCCATTTTTTTATTGCGGATGAAAAAATTAAATAATTCATCGCCAAGGGCTTTACGGACAAGCTCGGATTTCTCGGTTAATTTAATTGCCTCCAGCAAATCCTCAGGCAAAGATTTTATCTTGGCGCGCTCCCTATCTGCATCGGTCATATGGTAGATGTTATCGTTTGCCGGTTCAGAAAGCACATATTTCTTTTCTATCCCTTCCAGGCCCGCAGCCAACATTACCGAGAAGGCCAGATACGGGTTACATGCCGGATCAGGAGAGCGATATTCTGCGCGCGTGGCTTTTTCCTTTCCCGGTTTATACATAGGGACCCTAATCAAGGCGGAACGATTCATCTGCGCCCAGCAGATATATACCGGCGCTTCGTATCCGGGGACCAAGCGCTTATAGGAATTTACCCATTGGCTGGTTACTGAACAAATCTCTGGGGAATGCTTTAACAAGCCGGCGATAAAATATTGAGCGATCTTGGAAAGATGGTATTTTTCTTTTTTATCAAAAAAGGCGTTAGTTGAACCTTTAAATAACGACTGGTGTGTATGCATACCCGAACCGTTAATCCCATAAAGTGGCTTAGGCATAAATGAAGCGTGCAGGCCTTTTGCCTGGGCGATTTCTTTGGCGACTAATCTATAGGTCATCACATTATCTGCCATAGACAAGGCATCCGAATACCTTAAATCAATTTCATGCTGGCTGGAGGCTACCTCGTGGTGACTATATTCTACAATAATACCTAAATCTTCTAAGGCACTCACGGTCTCATTGCGCACATTCTGGGCAAGATCCAAGGGGGTCAAATCAAAATATCCGCCTTTATCAAGGATAATCGCATTCTTAGGGTTATTAAAATAAAAATACTCTAATTCCGGGCCCACATAATAGGTATACCCCATTTTTTTGGCGCGCTCTAAATTCTTCTTTAAAATATACCTAGGGTCACCTTCGAAAGGAGTGCCTTTAGGCGTATAAATATCGCAAAACATACGGGCCACCGGCTGCTCTTTAGATTCCCAGGGTAGTATGGCAAATGTGCTTACATCCGGCCGTGCGATCATATCGGATTCTTCTATACGTGCAAAACCCTCTATGGATGAACCGTCAAACCCCATACCGTCTTCTAAGGCACGCGGTAACTCATTTACGGTGATGGTAAAACCTTTCAAAAATCCCAGTACATCAGTAAACCATAATCTTATATACCTTACCTTATGCTCCTTTACTAGTTTCATTACTTCCGTCCTACTCCTAGATTTCATATCTATCCTCCGAGTTAGCGTCTTAAGAATTTCTCTATTCTATCGAATGCCTCTTTTAGGTCATCGTAACTTGAGGCATAGGATATACGAATGTAATTATCGTATTGTTTGCCAAAAGCAGTCCCCGGCACAACTGCTACCTTATGTTCTTTAAGCAGTTTCTTGGCAAAATCCAATGCAGTTAAACCTGTCTTTTTAATACTGGGGAATACATAAAAGGTGCCCTCGGCCCTTCTGCATTCAAGGCCAAGTTGATTTAACCTATCAAATACCAGCTCTCTGCGTCTTTTATATTCGCGCCTCATTTCCTCAACCGAATTCCTGCCGCTATGAAGCGCCTCGCATGCTGCCATCTGACTGGTGATGGAAACGCACATTATGGTGTATTGATGAACCTTGGTCATCCCCGCAATTATTTCCTTTGGGCCACAGGCAAAACCCACGCGCCAGCCAGTCATAGCATAAGACTTGGAAAATCCGTTTAGATAAATTGTATTGGCCTTGGCACTTTTGAGCGTTGCAAAAGGCGTATGTTGGAAATCATAAGTCAAATCACCGTAAATCTCATCGGATATGCAGATCAGTTTGTGTTTTAATATTACCTTCTTTAATTCCTCCAATTCTTTTTTTCTATAAGAACTGCCTGTGGGGTTGTTGGGATAATTTAATATAACTGCCTTTGTCTTCTTATCGATAAATTTTTCTAATAGCCTGGGCGTAAGTTTAAAGTTATTTTTTTCTGTATCTATATATACGGGTATACCGCCTGCTAATTCTGTAAGCGGGCCGTAAGAGACGTAGCTGGGGCTGGGGATTAATATTTTATCAGCGCTATTTATAATCGTACGTAGGCTTAAATCAAAAGCCTCGCTTACTCCCACAGTAATCAGAATCTCCTCATCCGGGCAATAATCTAAGCCGTACCTATTTTTTAGATAACGGCTTATACTTAACCTTAATTTATAGAGTCCTTTATTGGAGGTATAAGAGGTAAATCCTTCCTCTAATGAATATATACCTGCCTCGCGTATCTGCCAGGGAGTAACAAAATCCGGCTCACCCACGCCCAAAGAAATAACCTCCTTCATCCCCAGGACTAAATCAAAGAATGCCCGGATACCGGAGGGCTGCATATCTTGGACTTTTTGGGAAATAATATTTTTCACTTTTTTTTAATCCAAAAGGTAAAATTAAATGTTGGTAATCGGTAATCACTAATTGGTAATTCGTAATTTTTTAAAATTACCGATTACGATTTACGGATTACGGAATTTAATACGATATGGCAATCCTTTTATTCTCTTCTTTACGCTTTAAAATAATGCCGTCTTCCTTGTATTTCTTTAACAAAAAATGCGTTACTGTGCCTCTTACGTTCTCAAGAGGCGCGAGTTTCTCTGCCACAAAGTTTGATACAGTATGTATGTCTTTCCCTTCAATAATTAAAAGTAGGTCATAAGTGCCGGAAACCAGATAACAACTTGTAACTTCCGCAAAAGAATATATGCGCTCAGCAATCTTATCAAAACCCACATCCTTCTGAGGTACGATATTAACTTCTATCAGAGCCCTCACCTCAGAATTCGCATCCTTAATCAGTTCTTTATTAACTACTGCCTTATACTTTAAGATTATCCCTTCCTTTTCGTATTTTTTTATTGCCTGCTTTATTTTATCCGGTTTCTTCTTTAGCATCCTGGCAATCTCCTCAGGGGTTATGCGTGCATCCTTCTGCAATATCTCCAAAATCTCATCCATCTTCTCTTGCCTCCTTTTTAATATCTTCACTCTATAACAAAATTCTTACTGTATCTTTTAAGGCGAAAGTATAGCGGGATTATTTTCGATTACCTTTAAAAATACCTCTACTACCTTGGGGTCAAATTGAGTGCCGCTACAATTTTTAAGTTCCGCTATGGCCTCCTTTTTGGTTAGGGCTTTACGATAGGGCCTATCTGTAACCATGGCATCAAAGCTATCTGCCACAGCCATAATCCGCGCACCCAAACTTATCTGTTCGCCTTTAATTCCGCCCGGATAACCTTTCCCGTCGTATCTCTCATGGTGCTGTTCCACTATTTCAATAACGCCATCTAAGAAAATCAGAGGTCTTAAAATTTCCGCGCTCTTTAGAGAATGGAGCTTCATCTCTTCCCATTCCTCTGGTGTTAATTTACCGGGTTTGGTCAGAATATAATCCGGTATGCCTATCTTACCCAAATCATGCAAGTGGCAGGCATTCTTGAGGTCTGCCATCCCCACCTGCGCAATCCCTAATTCATTAGCAACGGCAACGGCATATTTACACACATGCTCGGAGTGGCTTTTGGTATAATGGTCCTTAGCATCTATAGCTGAGGTCAGAGCTACAACCGTGCGTATGTAGCTGTCCTCCAAAGTAGTATATAACTGGGCATTCTCTACGGCAATGGCAGCCTCGGCAGCCGCTCCTTTTGCGAATCTAAGATCATCTTTTGTAAAAGGCGCCTTTGACCTTTTATTATTAATGTTAATTACTCCGATGACTTCATCCTTAACTACTAAAGGTACACTGAGTAATGAATGCGTGTAATATTTCTCTTCGTTCTTTTTAGCGAATCTGTAATCTGCCTCAATGTCTTCTACCAAGACTGCTTCCTTATGCTCAACTACCCATCCCGAGATCGACTCACCCATCTTCATCTTGGTATTGTGGATAATTTTTTCGTCTAGTCCACGCGCACATCTAATAGATAATTCTTTGGCCTTGGGATCAAGCAAGAGAATAGAACAAATCTCTGAATCCAGGATTTTACTCATTCTATCTACGATAATCTCCAATACCACATCTAACTTTAAGGTAGAGGACATATCTCTTCCTATCCTGTAGAGAACGGTTAACTCCTGCGTTCTTTCTTTAACCCGCTCTTCCAATTTTAGATTATGTTCCTCTAATTCCTTCATCAGTCTTTTATTCTCCACGGCAAGATTCTTAAAAGCAACCGCCCTCCTTATCACAAAAGATATCTCCTCTATATTAAATGGCTTGGTAATATAATCGTATGCTCCCTGTCTTAATGCAGCCTGAACTGTCTCAAAAGATGGGTAACCAGTTATAATTATGACTACGCTATCAGGGTCATATGTCCTAATCGCCTCTAATACCTTTATACCATCCATATCCGGCAGCCTTAAATCAGTCATGATGACATCAAAATTACTCTCCTTGTACTCCTTTATACCTTCCTCGCCAGAGAGCGCATACCTAACCACATATCCCCTGTCTTTCAGTAAGTCACTTAAGAGTTCGCAGACCACTAATTCGTCGTCAATAACAAAGACATTTCCTTCAGCCATTTGCTTCCCCCTTATTTATAATTTCATTAACCACAGACTTAATTTCAGTTATGTGAAATGGTTTATGGATACAGGTTACTGCACCCTCTTTCTTAATTTCCGCAAGCAGATAATCGGGCATACTATCCATCATCACTATATGGGTCTTGGGCGTAATTTCTCTAAGTATACGTAGCGTCTTTATGCCATCCATTATTGGCATATGAATATCTACAAAGGCAATATCAAAGAATGCGCTCTGTACTATATCCTGCGCCTCCTTGCCATTGCAGACAGTAGTAACCTTATATCCCTCATCCTGAAGAATGTCTGTAAAGAGCTTACGCATAACCTCTTCATCATCTACCACTAAGATATTAATATTAACTGGCATAGATTATCCCTCCTTTTTCCTATCCTTACTCTTAAGTGCCATTTCAATAACTTCAATTACTTCTTTTATATTAAAGGGTTTGTGAATACAAGTAATCGCTCCCTCTCTCTCAGCCTCATCTAACAAGGCATCGGGAAAGCTATCCATCATTACTATTGCTGTCTTTGGACTTACCTGCCTGATTGCATTTAGTGTCTGGACTCCATTCATCAGGGGCATATGCACATCTAAAAAGGCAACTTGGAAAAAGGCCTGCCTTGCCTTCTCTTGCGCCTCTTTACCGTCAGGCACTGCTGTTACCTTATATCCTCTGTCCTGAAGTATATCGATAAAGAGACTACGCATCACGTCTTCATCATCTACTACTAAGATATGGATATCAGTCTGTTCTGACATATTTGGCTCCTTTGTTCAACTCTCCAACCACCGGCAACTTAATGACCACAGTAGTCCCTTTACCTACCTGACTGGTTACTTCCAGGGTTCCTTTATGGTCCTGGATGATCTGGTAGCTTACGGCTAGGCCCAGGCCCGTGCCTTTTTCTTTAAGTTTAGTGGTAAAGAAGGGTTCAAATAGATGCGCTAGGTTTTCCTCAGAGATACCGCAGCCAGTATCAGAGAATTCTATCCTTACATGA
>Ga0315274_10000199_pt1 | contig 90903 bp, 106 predicted proteins | sample YL17G02_20_MG_FD_203700 | JGI IMG/M metagenome (GOLD analysis project Ga0315274, IMG submission 203700) | Sediment microbial communities from Yellowstone Lake, YNP, Wyoming, USA - YL17G02_20 | ecosystem: Environmental > Aquatic > Freshwater > Lake > Sediment | place: USA: Wyoming | collected...
CCTTACGCTTGAAAAGCGCGCAGACGCGTACAGCCGACTGTACACCGCGGCCAAGCGTTGCAATGTACAGCTCACGCCTCTGTCGCTGAAGTTTGCGGGGGCTACAATATCCAACACGCACACCTTACGTGATTGGCTTGATGCGCGTACGGAAGCTGCACCGACAATCGTACAAAAAGCAGCGTACGCGAAACTCGCCGAAGCCACGTACAACATGCCTAGCAATATTACCAATCGCGCGGACCTCGTAAAGGTCGCCTCTACGATTGCACAAATTGATAAGCAAGCCGGACTTGATAAGTTCTACGGTAAGAAATTACCCGACCCGCTTCTGACAGTATTCAATACTGAAAAAGTAGCGGAAGCAACGTGTGACGTAGCCGGCATGCCCGTGCCTGCGTCCACGCTGATGTCGCTACCGCCCCAAATATGGGACCAGATTGACGCTGCTGAAATCGGTGCCGTCGCGCAGAGCGGCGACCCTGATCAATTTCAACAGGTGTTTGCGACTCTTCCTTTAGATGCCAAGATGGTTCTGCGAGAACAACTTGGGCATGTCTGAGGCAAAAACTGCGGCGTTAGCAGCACTTCGCGACGACACGAGTTGTGCGAGCGCATGCCTCCATGCATTGACACATTTGTTTGAACGTAACTGGTTAAACTGGGAACCAGAAACGTTGTGGATTGAGCTCAAGCACTTGGGGCTCGATGTACCCGTACTCAATCGCAGTCAGATCATGGCAGGCAGGTCGCTTATTACGACCGGTCGCTTTTGGTACGACGCTAATGCCTTTGAGGTAGCATGCATCGCATTCAATCAGCAGATACCGACTTATTTTGGCGCTGAAGACGCCCCTGTTGTATACATTAATTGGGCTGTGTTTGAAGCCGATTTAATACATCGAGACTTCGAGCATGAGAGTCTGGATTTCGATAGAGAACCGATTTGCTATACAGCGGTTCAATTATATCGAGAAGGCTTTGTTATTGCGCCGCCTATGTTAGAGATGGCCCAAGCAGAGCTAACTAAGCGCCTACCTAAAGAAGCGGGTGCGCTGGCGGCTACCGTGCGTGAGGCCTGGGCTGCAGCACCGAGAGGCGAAGCGCTCTCCAATGCGGCATACCCAGAAACTCCCGCAGGTGTGCAGCTTGCACGGCTCGCAGTTGTACAGCTGTATTTTGAGAAGCGCCTACGTTTGCGAGAGCAACAACTAGCGCCCCTCAAAAACGCTTCTACGGCGACATAGGGTCCGAGTCCGTAATGAGGTTTGCGCTCTTCTTGTACTCGCGCATTGTGTCAATAATGAACTTCATCTTGGCCTGGTACGGCTTTTGTTTAGCCAGTGCCGCCGAAAGCTTGTTCAAATACTTGTCCCCGTCGGTACCCTTGATTTTGCTCTGTTCGGACAGATGCTGTCCGACAAAGGGTGACAAGAGTTCATTGGGGATATCGCCCATGTACAACGCCAGTTGCGGCGCAATCTTTACAGGGTCAGGCATGCCGCTGAACAGCTCGACTGCCAGACCCTTATTGAGCTCGCTGATAACGCTGGCGCGGTTCTTGGCCTTGCTTTCCTTTTCGACAAACTCATTGGTGTCTTTGTCGATTCGGAAGTTGAGGACAGTCGCCACACGTGTGCGTACCTGCGAACGATGAAGATACTCGTGGAGGATCTCCACCGGCTGAATAAGCGTATTCTGATCGGCCACGAAGTCCATAAACTTGTCTGCCGCGATATTGCCGATCTGGCCGGCAACTAGCGTGCGTACGTGGCTGTCTGCAATATCGAGCCGTATGCGCTCGGCCGCAAGCAGGATGTTAGAAGCTTTTTCCCAGTTGGATGGACAGGGAAAGGCTTTGCCCGCATCACGCGCACCCATGTCGTAGAGGTACGTAGAGGCGGCCTTGAGGAACGCAGGTACCAAACGGTGCCAGTTAGATTCCTTAGCATGTGCTAGGAATGCCTGGAGATCGTGTGTACAATACACAAAGTTGAGACGCTTACGGATTGCGTGGTCCTTCTCAGCTTCGTTTACGAGGTAACTGCCGTCGCTGGGGTTCATCGCCGCGACAACCAACACATTCGGGTGTAGTTTGAAGTTGTGTACGCGACGCTCATCCGTAAGGGTAAACAAAGCATTAACCATCGCTTTGTCACCACGGTTCCACTCATCGAGAAATAGGACGGAACAGCCGTCATCTATGGCATGCTGGTTTAGGTCCAACAACCATTGTGGGGGAACGAAGTCGAACGAATCCCCCTTCTCGCTGAACATGATCATCGACACTTCTTCTTGTGTCATGTGCCCAAAATTCAGCGGATACATGAACCCTTTCTTACTACGGCACCACTGGTGCACGATAGGGGTCTTTCCGATGCCTGTTTCACCAACTAGACACACCGTAAGTTTGGGGTCCATAGCCCAAACAATGTCGAGTAACTTGGGGACCGAGCCGATGCCCGTTGGTCCGATACCTAGCTTCTCCCACGGTGACACTGAATCTTTTTTGTCAGCCATAAACCCCTGCTATCCTGTTTAATCAATGCAAGTAAAACATGCGCTGCCAGATCAGAACTTATCCATCAGGCGTTCAGAATGGGTAACTACTTTATTGCATCTTGACGGTAAACCTTTTTCACTAGATCATTTCCCCTTTTACCGTCAAGTGTACGATAACCTGTATCCGGCGCTTTTGCTGAAGACAGCGCGACAGGTCGCAAAAAGTACGACGCTTGCAAACTTCTTGATCATGGAAGCGTGTAGCACGCCGCACTGGAAGAGTTTCTTCATTGCGCCTAGTCAGGAACAGACGACGAAGTTTTCCCAAACCCGTGTCGGCAAGACAATATTCTACTCTCCAGATATACGTAAGCGTTGGGTATCCAAAGAACTCTCCAGCCGTGTATTCCAGAAAATGTTTACCAACGGATCTGAGTTGGCATTTTCGTATGCGAGTGATGACCCTGACCGTGCCCGTGGTGTTTCGGCCGACCGCGTCGCTTACGACGAAGTACAAGATATCATGTATGACGAGGTTATTCCCGTCATTAACGAATGTATGGCGAACTCCGATTTCGCCTATGAGACTTATTGCGGTACGCCTAAATCAATGGAAAATACCATTGAACAACTATGGCAGTGGAGTACCCAAACTGAATGGGTAATCAAATGCACTGGCTGTAATACGTACCAGTTCTTTGAAGATGACAAATGTTTAGGTAAACACGGCCCTATTTGCCTGAAATGCGGCAAGTACCTTAACGTACGTAATGGCGAGTGGGTAGACATGCGGGTCTACCCCAACGACTACGAAGGAAAGCGCATTAAAGGATTCCACGTACCTCAGGTAATTCTACCTAAGAACGTGCCAACCTCCATGCCCTCTGATTTCAAAAATCAAGAAGTGGCACAAGCGCGATGGCGCCGTATTATTGAGAAGCATGCCGTTTATCCCATCTCCAAGTTCAAGAACGAGGTGATGGGCGTCTCGGACGCTATCGGTACTCGCTTACTTTCTAAAGAAGAATTAGAGAGTATGTGCGAGGAATACGATATCCAAGACTACCCCGCGCATAACCTCTTACTCACGGACTTGCGTGCTGTCGTGGCCGGCGTCGATTGGTCAGGCGGCGGCACCACAGGTGCATCCCGTTCTGTCTTGTGGATCTGGGGCATTACGGGTGGCGGTACGGAGCACAGCTTCAAGCTGAAGACGTTGTACTTCAAAATATACCCTGAGACGAACCCCATATCCGGTGGCGTCATTGACCATATCGTGGATATGTGCGGACGGTTTAACGTACAGCTGATATTCGGTGACGCAGGTGAAGGCGCTCTCGCGAACTCCAATCTGCGCGAACGCTTAGGTCCACACAGAGCAATGCAGGTGCAGTACCGCGGCGTTTCGAGCGCAGGCGGCGGTGGTAATTCGCGCCCGTTCTACTGGAACAAAATAGATCGATTCCTTGCGGAACGTACGACAATGATCGATCACTACTTCATGTTCATCAAGCGTAGAGGCGTGATTTTTCCGAACCTTCGTTGTATGCAAATCCCTATTCGGGACCTGCTAAATGAATACGAAGAAGTTACGCTGCAAGGCCGTAAAGTGTGGAGACATGCGCCCTCCCAGCCTGACGACTGTCTGCACGCACAAGTCTTCGGCTGGATGGCCGCGAAGATGATGACCATGGATCCGTTGTTCACGTACAACGGAGGATAAAAAATGAGTAGCGTCCTATTAACCGCCCAACGCCAAGGCGTCGTAAATCAACACAGACCACGAAACTCTCTTCAACACAAACCATTTGCGTCGGAGGGAGAAAAGGAGGGGTTAGTGTTGAAGCCGGGATCGACTACTCAGATGCTTTTACCATAAAAGGTAATCTTTTATGATGCATCGTTTACTAGTTCAGGTGTCACCGCTAACGGTAATTTGGGCTTGAGCTGGTACAGTGCCATACGGTTATTGATCAAGAAGCCGGGATAGGCACCAATCAAAACTTCGGCAGGCGGCTGTACAGAGCGAATGGCCGACTTCTTCAGGCGTAGTTTACGCGCCACATTGAAGATAGGCATAAGCTCAATGATCCCTGTTTTGTTATTGAACATCACAATGCAGGGGTCGATGAGCAAAACTTCATCGTCGTCTTCTTTGACGTTGATACCCATGATAGGCCCATCAGTGGTCGAGTAAACCTCGATAGCATGCCCTGCAGCACAAAAACCATTGTCCTTTACCAGGGCGAATTCCACGTAGCTACGTTTGTGCATCTCCCCTGTCTTAACCCAGTCAACGACCAACTGACCGTTCACGGTACTCGCCTTTGACTCCCACGCGGGTTCGGTATCGGTAGCGACGCCATACCGAAACTCTATACCAAACTTTTCAAATGTTTTGGTCTCAAGCTGCCTCGAAAGCATCGTTTCGGAGTTCTGTGAGTAGCTCATTTTCTTCAATCACTCCCTCGGGTTGAATCAGTAATGGGTGCTTGGCTAGATACTTTGCAATTGACTGGCACTCACCATAGTTCTCACCGATTTCAGTATCGGCTTCAAACGGTACTGCCATCCAGGCGTATTTGTCGGCAACGCGCTTCTTAGCGTAGTGCTCGACAAAGTCATGGAGCTGGCCAATATGCCTCTTGGGAAGCTGGAACGCAATAGAGTCGTGAACCGTAAGCAGCATACGTCCGCCTAGGTCACAACGTAGGGGCTCTTCCATTTCAATAAGCTGTCCGATGACAATATCAGAGCTCGTGGACTGAATTTTGAAGTTACGGCCCTGGCGTTTGGCACGTCCGGCGTGTCGAGAAATACCTGCCAAGGGGAACCGACGGCGACGCCCAAAGAAAGTCTCTACGAAATGGTCCCGTGCTACTTCGAGCTCAACGTTAGTCGCGTAAAGCGCGATCTCCGGGAACATCTGGTAGAGCAGCGCGATGAGTACCTTGGCTTCATCAACGCTCACGCCAATGGTCTCCGAGATCTTCTCAGGGCCTGCGCCATAGAGAATCCCGAACACCACGCGTTTAATGTTGCTGCGCTCTTGGTCTAGGAGCTTGCGTAGAGCTCCATCAGGAATAAATACGGCGTCGTCCCTGCGTGCGTACATCTCGTAGGGACGCTTAAATACTTTAGCCGCGAAGAAGCTGTGCATATCCATGCCGTCATTGAGGGCTTGGATAAGCGCAGGGTCTCGGGCGTAGGCGCAGAAAACACGGACCTCAGCGCCCTTGTAGTCCATGTTGACGAAAACCATGCTGTCGTCGTCGGGTAGAAATAGTTTCTTGAGGTTCCAACCTGCCAAGAACTTGGGCAGGTTTTGCATATTCATATCACTGGAGCTCAACCGCCCCGTACCCGTTCCGTTCAAATGGAACTGGGTATGTAGAAACCCGTCGCGCTTAGACAGCGCTCGAATGTTGGCCAAGAAAGTATTACGCGCTTTACTGGCCTTGCGGTACTTGATCAACCGCTCAATGAAATACGCCGTCTCCGTAGGGCACTGCTTTTTGTCATCTTCGTACGCAACGAACTGTCGTAGTATTTTCTCAGAGGTACTTGCTTGACCCTTCTTGGTGTACGCAAGTATTTCGTACGCATCCATCTTCTTGCCGTTGGGGTGCGTCCAGCCCCAATTGTACAAGACGTTGGCTAGCGTAGCAGCGCCGTTCAAATTGATCTCTTTACCGGGAGGAGCGCTGTCGCGCGTCATCTCGTAAAGCTCTTTTTCTGTCTTCTCAATAACGTTGGTAAACGCTTCTTCGAGAACGTCAATATACGGAATGTCGACCCGCATGCCGCCAAATTCCATGCGTCCCAATACACGGGACGCCGGGACGGCGTGGCTCTTCATAAGCGGTACAACCTTGGATTGCTCCTTGGCAATACGGCGCCGCTGAAGACGGGCAAGCTGGCGTGTCACGTCACCATCGACAGCACCGTAGATCTGCAGATCGTGGATAGGCAGGTTCTCAAACCCTGCATCTTTGCTGATCTGCTGCTCTTTCTTGGAGCGGGGATCTTCCGGCTTCTTGGGCTCTTTTACAGCCGCGGGCTTCTCCGGCTTAGAGAACCACTTCACAGGTTTCTTAGGCTTGCCGCGTTTACCCTTAGGCCAGTCCGATACCTCTACATCCCAAGCCGCCTGCTTGCCTGCCAAGGCAGATTTACAGAACAAATAGTCGTCGTAGGCAAACTGGTACGCCTTATCGGCAACATCAAATATTTGCTTATCCGCTTCGTAAACAACGAGGGCTTCTTTGTACTCTTCAAGAGACTTGAGATAGCCAGGGTGCTCCGTTGCGATGATCTCACGGAGGTCTTCTAATTCTTTCTCCGCCTCATCGACTTTAGACGCGCTCTCTTCGTCATTGAGCAAGTCGTACAGTTTGTCTTCGTACCCGCAGTACTGGGGCAAAAAGTTGGCTGTGAGTACCTTCAGGCCGTAATTGCCCTTCTTGTCCTCATCAAGCAAATGCTCACCCAACAAGGTATCCCACGCCACGGCATTCACGGGCATACCGTATTTGAGCTCAATGAACTTCAAATCGAATTTCGCGTTGTGAAGAATCTTTGGCTTCGTGCTAGCCAGGATCTCGCGAATCTTCGCGGTGAGCTCAGGCAACCGCGCCAAGTATTCTTCACCCGCATGTGGATGGTCGTAAAGAATAGTCGCGGACTTACCCGCGTCCCACCCAAAACAAAACGCAATAATGCGCGCCCCTTCCTTCTCAGGATAGAGCGTTGTTGTTTCAGTATCTACCGAGATGGACCAGTGTGCTGCAGGGACTGTGGCACTGCCGTAATTTAGGATTACGTCACACGCAGCTAGTGCGTCATCCATCGTCTTGGGCAGTAAATAGTCCTTGGACACTTCTTCCAGAGGAAGTGCAAGAATGCCCTTGTTCACTACTTTATCAAATATATTGATTAGGTTTAGCTTGAACGTCTCAAACACACCCGGAGCTGCTAGCAGCGCCTTTTCACTAAACGTGGTGTAGATGGGTGCGTTGTACCCGAGATGCGTCGTGAACTTATTACGTATGTCGTTGTACTGCTGCTTCACGCCTAGCTGGCGTAGTGCAGTAGAACCCATCGCGACAATTACCTTGGGGTTGAACCGCTGTATCGTACCCTGTAGATAGGGACGACAGTGGTGCACCACTTCTTTGTTTGGCGCAGCCGTCTCATCTTCGGTCTCGGAAATACATTGAACTGCGTAGGTAAACGCATAGCGCAGTTCTTTGTAGCGCTTGTCCGATCCTATTACGGCCTTGAGCGCAGTAGTCAGTACTTTGCCGCCATGGCCGGCCATCGGCGTGCCCGCGTCCACTGACGCTCTATCGGGCTGCTCTGCAATAAATAGGACGTCTACTTCAGCGTCAATTTTAGAACTGCCACACCGCTTACTAGGATGTCGGGGACAGCCATTGCAAATCTGGCCTTTATGCTCAAGGGATAAGCCCTCTTCTAGCCCCTGGTCAGGTTCTGTAGACATCAATCAATTCCTTGCAGAGGATCTCCCTCGTCGATAGTGAACGGCTGCTTAATTGGAATGACCTCAGCGACTTCAGATACCTTACCATTGCGATCGAACGCTTCGGAATCTGCAATAGCCTTCCGATGTTTATCGATGAGGTTGCCTACGGAAATCAGGCTATAAACGTCTGACGAGCTGGTCATGCCTGCGGCCATCAGCCGTGTAATAATGCCTAGTTTTGTAGCTTCCGCTTTATCAATCAACCACTCACCCGCAGTCTCTGCTTCAGACTTCAACGAGAAGGGTGTCTTCGTTCGGTACTGCGCATTCTTGAGCAGTGTCTGTTTTACCTCAGACCACATAATGCCAATGCACTGGGACCGCTCATCATAGTATACGCCCACTTTACTGGCGCTGATTTTGTCCCGCTGATTCTGATCCAGAAGCATGGACTTGATGTTGGTAAATTGATTAGGCTCGTCTTTGGCCGGAATAGGCGCGTTCAGGACCGTATCAATAATGTTGTGTCCAGCAGTGCTTCGATTACGCTCGTAAACCTGCTGCTTACGCGTCTCACGATAGTCCTCGATAAACTTCTTACCGTCAACGCCAAACGCGTCTAGGACCGCTGCCATCGGCATTAGGTTTTCCGTGAAACGGTCGACGTTCTGAATATTGATTGCACCGTCGCCTGCTTGGCGCCGACCAAACTGGTTGTACAGGTCAGAGTAGCGTTGCTTAACGCGAGGTGCCAAATGAAGGGAGTGTAGCAACACACTCAGGCGCAATTTCTCTATTTCCTCAAGGGAAAAGGCATTGCGTAATTCTAGGCGGACGTTGTTGTGGTTTGGATTCTTCTTGAGATTGATCGTGTTAAAACGACTCTCATCCATGGCATCCACAATGGGCGTACCGCTAGCGGTGATCACATTATTCTGTAGGTGATACGCCCGACTCTGTCCCTCTACAGTACCTTGGCTGAGCGTAGCCTTACCCGCGGTGGCTAACGTACGGCAGCGCTGGTAGAACGTCTTCTTGTTACGCGAATCAGGGGACCCGTCATCGGGATCGTTCATCTCATCGAGCGCCGATACCAACCGGGTATTCGTGAATATCTGGTAAAAACCCGCCTGTGTAAAGCTGTCCAACGCAAGCGCGTGATCACACAACGAGAACTCGCGTAGCTGCGTATGGTTCGCTGTCACGGACAATAGCGTGGTCTTACCCGATTCAAACTGCGCCTGGTAATGTGTGAGCATGCGACGTCCGGTAATAACGTCGTACAGATGATTGTAAAATACGAGACCGGCACAGTACAAAGAGTCGACTTCCTGATTTCGGAAACCGAAGCCTGTATTGATTAACTTGTGCACCATTGTGAAGGTCTGGTGTGCCGTGTACGGCGGCCGTTGGGTAATGTCCGCTGCGCACTTTATTTGGTTCGTCCAACCGTGCTCCATATCCTCAATGAGGTTACGGCGGTGGTCTAGGTCAAATACGATGCCGTTATCACTAGGCCCCTCTAACTCAGTAACAGTAGAAAGACTTGATAAATCAGCGGTCCACTTAAGGCGATAAACACGATTGCCATTAACAATATACCCTGGTTTTCCGACATCTACATTCTCCAGGTGAATGCCCTGACCCTTGATGAAACCACCCGCGTAGTCAACGGCCTCAGCAGAGAGCATGCTGTACGCGCGCTGTACATCCTTCTCAATCATCTCTTCGGACTTGTCCAGCGCCGTCTGGGCTGACTCAGGGTCGTCCACGGAGGGGAAGTACGAGGGAAGGCCAATTTCATCCCGTGCCCAGTAATAAAGACTGCCGCGGGTGGTATACCGTTTGAACTGGGTAATGGCCGCTTTGTGGTCCACTTGAACAGGCAGATACTGCTTGCGTGTTTTATTCCATAGCTTGAGAACGCCCTGGTCACAGTCCCAGGTAGTCACTTGGTAATTGCTTCTAATCCAATCCGCTATTTTCTCGACAAACCCAAGCGCGGTATCGTCTTGCAATTGCGTCTTACGGAGCAAGTCCGTTGCAGGGACGGACGGACACATCCTCGCAAATTCTTCTGCGAAAACCTGGCGCTCTGCGTCATTACGCAGGATCGTACTGAACTCGGTACCTACCTCTTGTAGGCCAATAATATTGTCTTGGTGAATACCCTTGATACGCGTCTTCGCGCGTTCAATACACCAACGCGTTGCGAATATGTAATTCTTGGGCTCACAGACTTCTTTAAATACAACGTCGAATCCGTGTACCTTAATAGCCTCATCCGGGTCGATCTTGCCAGGTACAGGATTACGTATACGCTGAGGCCATTTAAATACCTGAACCGCAACACGGCGAGTCTTAGGCAACACACTCGCGGGATAGCTATCTCCCGCGGCATCGTCATCGCCCATAAGGCGACACTCGGTGAAACCGAGGTCGGCCATGAAGTCTACGCCGTTGTGACCTGCTCCGCCCAAGGCAATCACAACTTCGTCGACATCAGGGCAGTTGGTGAGCATGCCCTGCGTCAGTGCTAACGCGTCGTGTTCGCCTTCAACAGCGATAAAGCGTGTTACCTTCTCGCTTGCGTAGTGTTTATAGAACGAGGAAGTAAGTACTCCAAAAGCACCGAGTTCCCCGCCTTCCTTAGGCCGCACAAACCGTACAGACGCTTTATCCGGCCCGGGAATACGTAGCTTAAAGGCGGATACCTCGTCTGGAGAAACAGCGTACGTGTACGTAACGCAGTTCATGTAAGTGACATTTAAATAGTCACCAACAAGTCGCATGCACCAAGTAATATCCTCTTCGTTACCGCCCAACTGCGCGCACAGCTTTTGTAGATCAGTGGATGTTGGGAGCATGCCCAACGACCCCAACATGTCTACCGACGTAATTCCGCGCTGCTTGAGCCACGTAACGGTGTTCGCCGCATTCTGCGGTACTTTGTCAGCGAGCCATACCTTACATAGGTACTGGTGAAAAACCTCGTTCAACATCTTCATGCGATGTTGTTCAAGCTCAGCTTCATCCAGCTTCTTGATGTCTAGCTTTTCGAGCTTAAAATGGTCGCGGAATGTACGTGCGACTTCGATGTATGTAGAGTGTAAATATTTATTTACGAATCGAATAGGATCTGAAGTATACGTACCACACGAAAAACAACGGTAATGTCCCTTCAGAGGACTAAGCACTCCTGATGGGTTAGTGTCCGGGTGATACGGACACTGCAGTTTAATTGTCTCCCCCGCTTCTTTAACCTTCTGTGCGCCCAGCGTATTTAGGAGGGTTACCCATGCCGCTGTAGGCTGCTTCCATAGCTTCCGAAGTTCCGCTTGATCAAGCTTCGCTGTCTTCGATGCGCTCTTCTCCTGCTTTGACATTCCGCCCCCGGACCGTGCAAATCGTTCGGAAATCACACCAATCGCAATGCTTCCCCACGGTTGCGTCAGGTGTGTCTGCCTTTACGGACTTTTTGTTCAAGTAGTCAATTAACCAGGGTTGCAACACATCTTTGATATAAGACGGTTTTACCGGATTAGACCATTCCAACTTACTGTGTGCTACGTAGTGTAGGGCGCACTGAACTCCTTTTAAATCCGGAAAGTGCGCCAACGCCATTACAGTATAAAAATGTAATTGCGTAGTGTAATACGTAGCGGGACGGACCCGGCCCGTCTTGTGGTCGATGATGATAACGTGTCCGCTCTCCAGAACCAAGCTCATATCGACGATGCCTCGAATGATTCCGCGCTCGTCCGCAAAATCACAGGCTTCGTAATCTTTAGTCACTGCCCACTTGTTTTCTAACAACACATGCTTGACCGGATAATTCGACTTAAACACACGTATGCGTTCATCGAAGTCGATCAACGGCTGTGCGAAGGTCTTCACCTTCTCTTTGTCTTTGTGCGTTAGATCCGATTCAGACTCGGTAATCGCGGTACTAAGCGCCTCGGCGACGTGCACACCTTGTAGGACAAGTTCTTGCGCTCTATGTACAGTGACACCCACAATAGCAGCAGATCCCTTGGGACCCGTTGCTACTTTGTCGATGTATCTGTACTTAAAAGCAAGAGCACACGTCGCAGCCAATGACGCCTTTGAAGGCGACCAAGGGCCATATTTAACAAGGGGCAAGTGCTTAGTCATTTTTACCTAAATAAAAAGCGCGGGTACTCGCAATACCCGCGCTTCTAATTCACACCGTACGAATCAGACTGAATCAGAGAAATTGATTTCTTCTTCACTTACACTCACACCGTCGGCAGGCAATGCTCCCCCGCTGCCACCACCGCCGCCACTTGCAGCGCGCTTGGTGTACTCTTCCTGTAGAAGAAGCATCTTCTTGTAGTTCGAACTGAAGTATTCGAACAACATGTCACACACTTTGGAGACGTCTTCGGTCGTCCGCTGCGCCGTGGCATTTGTCTTCAGCACGTAATAGGTATTCTTGCCGGTGACCATCTTCTCGACACCGAGCGTGAATACACGACTCCACATGTTCGGCGGCAGAGACAATTGGCGGATATTCTTTCCCGCCTTGGCACTCGTCTTCGTAAAGTCGATGCGATAAATACTTTTCACATCGGGCGTCACGACATAGTAGGTCGACCCCGGACTGCACTGAGGGCGCTCGCCCTTTACGAATTGACCGTAGGGACAGGTCTTGCACGTGCCATAACGGTTACCCGTCAGACCGTCCATAGACTGGCACTCGATCTTGTCGTCATCGCCCCAGCGAACACGGTTGTTGTGCGTGTAGACCGGGATGAACTCAAGTTCGTCGCCGACGTGCTCGCTCTGGGACGTATATAATTGACCGACTTTAGTCTCGGCTGGTATCTTGTCGGAGTTCGAACTGTTCTGCTTCAGCGCAATGCGGGGAATCTGGACACGCTGCGGAGCCTCGATACCCTTTACCGCCGGGGTGGTCTTGCTAGCAAGTACCTCGATGTTAAGTCCGAGCTCCGTATCAGCAAGCGTGTTTGCATACGCCCTGAGAGAGTCCGCTACACTGTTCAACGTTTCGTCGTATTTCTGGATTTGATTATCGGTTGTCATTTTTTCCTGCTCCGCACGGAGCCTGTTTGGGAACGGTCAGACTAACGTAAGCTGCTAGGAAGCACAACAGCTGTTTCGGGGTAAAAAGATGCGCGCTAATACTTCTGCAGACTCGCTATCGCGTTACTACAAAGAAGTCGAGTCGACGCGAATGCTAACCGCAGAGGTAGAGCGCGAGCTCATCCAACGGTACAAAGAAACGAAAGACCCCAAGGCCCGCGACCTGATTGTGCAAGGTGCACTCCGGTACGTAATAGCTGAAGCTCGCAAGCATCCTCGAAGTAGGATAGAGCGATCCATTCTCGAAGACCTCATCGCTGCGGGGAATATAGGGCTCATACGAGCGCTCACTAAATTCAAACCCGAGGCGGGTACCCGCTTTCTGACATACGCTAGCTGGTGGGTACGCCACGAGATGCGTGAAGAAGGTCGACGTCTCGGTTTAGTACATGTGCCGGCGCATGCCATTGCTAAAGGCTTGCGCACGCCGCACACCACCGAGTACGTCGAGAATATCGTCGGAGACGCAGATACCAACTTAGAAGGCTATGCAGTCGATATCGAAATGCAGCAAAGCCTTCTAAAATTGTTCCAACTAACAGACCTCTCTATACGGGAGGTCTTCATCATTAAAACGTCGTTCGGCATCCACACAGCGCCTAAGACGTTAAAACAAATAGGACGCGTATTGGAGATTACAGGTGAACGCGTGCGTCAGCTACGGGAAACAGCCGTTACCAAACTACGCTCGGCTGCCTCCCGTTTTGTCTGACTACGCCGTCTGCACAGCAGCGTCCGCTTTGCGAGGACGCCCGCGCTTCTTCTTCACAGGCTGGCCCTCAGAGTCCACCGCCGCAGTACGTGCCGCCTTAGGCTCGTCCTCATCGGTTTCCTCTGTAAGTACCTTGTTATCCTTCGAATGGTAATTTACGTCCGAATACTTTTCGTTGACCTTAAGGTCCGTCACGTTGGTTACGCCTGCGTCGCCTAACGCAATACGAATCCCCGCAGCGACGCCATTGTAAAACGTCTTTTCGTCCTTGCTGTTGAGCTTGGACTCGGCCTCAAAGGACACGTCACTGACGTACTGAACGAGGTTCTTCGCCGTAGGGCGTCCCTTGTTCGCGTACTTACGCCGCTTGCCCCCTTCGCTGGCAGCGTCCTTCAGCAACTTGCGAGCGTCCGCCCGCGTGTCGGCGTTCAATACTTGATCGACAAGCGCGTTCTGCTTGTCCTCTTCCACGTCAGCAATGTGTAGCGCCTGTTCCAGAGTAATATCTCCAGACTTGAGGGCCTGCTGCGCTTGGTGTGTCAGCTGAGTCGCCACCTTGTAGTGGTAGCTGACCCAAGACTGGTTGCGTCCTAGGCGTGCTGCAATATCGCGCTGTTCGAAGCCTGCGAGAACCAGACGCTTTACCTGCTGCGAGATTTCATACGTAGTCAGGCTCTTACGTTCAATATTCTCTTTGAGATTCCGAACACGCAGGTCATCGAGATTTCCCTCGTTCAATACGACGTCCAAGGAAGCATAGGCATCTTCGCCCATTTCTTCTCGGATTTTCGTGATCGCATAGTATCGACGGAAACCGTAGACCAACAAATAGCGCGGGGATTCCGGTGTGCCAGCGTTCTGCTTCAGCGCCACACCCACGGGTTGAAGTAGGCCGTCATCCATGATGCTCTGTTTGAGCTCATCGATTTCGGTGTACTCTTTACGGCAGTTAAAATCGAGATCCGCGATGATGGACTCGAATGGAATAGATACCAATCGTTTCTTGGCTGGCATTGTGACGTTCCCCTAAATTTTGAAAAGGATGCGACGGATTATCTTGACGATATTTTTTATAGCCGCCAGAACATGCGGTTGCATGAGCCAGTGCACTATATCGGAAATGGTTCTCAACAGGTCTTCCATGACGTCTCCCACGGAAGAAACGTGCATGGGTACGCTTACACGTCTGTGCGCTAGCGTACTTGGACCGAACCCGTAACTGACCGTACCTACTCGCGTCTGTCTCGTAACCAAGCTGCCTCCTCTCTTACTTTATCCTTGCTGATAAAAGTAAGATTGAGTTGTGATAACGCTACCCCCTCAAGTACGTCACCTACCGCCTGATGAAATTCCCCAAGAATCTCATCACGCGGACCATTCGCAGCAATACTTACAATGTACAACGCTCGAATAATACTGGCTCTTTGCGTAACCAGATCGCTTACTGAGCGAACTATTTCACTTCGTTTGCTCGGTTGCGGCATGTTCAAATGGCTCGGACCCGTGGATGGGACATAAAACGACACTACCGTGTTTGCGTAACACTGCCCCACAATGCGGGCACTGGTCAAGATCCGTCTCACCTAATTTAGTGTTGACTCTAGGAGTCTCGTCAACGCCGTACTTCTCCATTTCAATACTTTCTAGCTAACAAGAGGAGTACAATCTCTTTTACCTTGTTTGCTTCGCGTTTTCGTTTCTAGCACGACGTACCGGTTCAGGAAACAGTTTTGAACGCGTCAGGTCGTGTAGTAACCGCGGAATACTTTTACTGCGCGTACCTATTACATTTTCTAGTACAACTATGTTGTCATTACAGACGACAACTAGATCAGGCAAGGGGCCTTCAAGCCCCAGTAAAAATGTACGTATTTTCTCAGCGTTACGTTGCTTTAAACGGGTCTCCGTGTGGTGCAACCGCGCTTCTTCCAAGGACATAAACTGTACGGTTTCACGTCCTGTACGATCGCACTGCACACGGACTTGCACACGAACGTCACTCGTCATTGCGCTCCTCAAAGAACGCGACCTTTTCCTCTTTCAGGCGAACAACATTCGCTGCATCCAACACCGGATGAATGTCCCCACCCATACCCGTATATACGCGAATCAAACTGGCAATAACGGAACCCAGATTGGATTGGTCAATGACCGCAGTTGCCAAGGCGAGACGTCCACTGAAGTCTGTAAAGTCTACCTGAGCGCCTCCGTTAATACTAATCGCCGAGTTTGCTTCTTTACGGAACGTCGTGACGTTACAGCGGGCGTTGGGGTGATTCAACCCGGGTGTCTGCCGGAAAATCATGAAGGCCGCGTTACATTCATCGGGTCGATGCGGAATATGTTGCGTCATCCCCTCGCGAATGTGCAAGGGGAGCTTCATTAGATCGGGCTGTATGCCCGTGTTGTCCCACATATTCTTGCTCATACACGCTTCCTTCCGCGACAGTCTGCCCAGTAAGGGCACCATTTCGCAGAACACCACCAATTTTCAGGATTGGTTTTTCGGAAGCGTCCTGCAGCTATATCTTGCGCGACTTGGCTCACTACGTCTAGTGCGTGTAGTACCTCTTGGTTGGTACGCACTGATTCCGTACGAATGAATCGGTCCGGCAGGGTTTTAGTCGGCTTGATGAGTTGTTCCAGCCGAACGATGGGCTTACCCGTTACGTGTGCGTACAAGCTGAGTTGCAAGCTGTTATCGGCATCCGCCTGGGGGGACGCGCGCTTCTTGGTCTTTACGTCCCCGATTGCGAACTCCTCTTCTAAGTCGATGACGCCTAGAAAAGGAATCACAAGGCTCTCGTCCGTGATGATGTTCATGCGGACAATACGCTCGGCGGCAATTGGCTTTACCGGCGCATAATTCTCGCCAGTCTCCTTGTTGCGCTCGTTGCCTGTAGCGGCTCGCCGATAACGTTTCGTCAGGCTGATGCCCACGTCCTTTATCTTGCCGGGATCGTTGTCGGTATCTTCGTCGTCAATCTCAGCAGTCTTAATCTCTTCGTCGTGGAGCTCTGAATACGCGTCGAGCATCTCTGCTTCGCTAATGGGCGCGTTGTCAATCATGCTCAAGTGCAGCTTCTCGGCTGCTTTATGTACAGCACGCCCCTGTACCTGAAAACTATTCGAAGGTACCTTCCGACGTTTTACATAACGGAAGTAATAAGCTTCGCCGCACTTCATGTACTGTGTGACTTGTGAGACTGACAAGTAACCTTGCGGGAGCTTGTCCTTAAAGGTGTCGTCCGCAGGTACCGGAGGAATAACTACTAGCTCTTCATTATCGACTTCGTCAATCATGTTATGTACGCTTCTCCATGTTGCGGCTTTGACGAACTATTTTCTCAATGCTACTGACTGCTGCCTCGTCCTCGCTCGCCACCGCCCGGATAGCCGGCTTGGCGCGCGTGACTTCTGTACGCCCCATGCGCGGCGTCGGGTCCATGAGGTCATTCAGAGTCAACGAGACTCCATCAGGCTCCCGCGACACGTCTTCCTCCGCGTCCTCGTCGGTATACGTTACAACATCTTCTGTTGGAACAACGTCTACGTACCCCAACGTATGTACGGGAGCCGGCGCAGGCTGCGGCAGAATGTCCGCCTCTACTTTCAAACCAATCGGGTATGCGTGCAGAAATTGTCGACATATGTCGTCAAGATTCTTTACGTTAAAACTCTCCTTCGTAAAATGATCTGTGATCATTTGTCGTAAATCAGCCTCTTCGAATTCCAGGGTTATTTTCACGGTATGGTCCTTACACTTGCGGTGTGCCGCAGCATGGTGCGGTCATACTTACATTCTTTGTCGTACAGTTTAATCTTGTATTTGTTGCACCGCGTATAAAAATCAGGACACGTGGCGCACACCGTCGCAGATGTTACGAGCAGACTGAAATCTATTTTCTGATCTAATGCTTTAGCCTTCGCGTCATCCAACGTATATCGCCCTAAGAGACGATAAACAGTGACTTTACGTGATTGGCCAATACGGTAGTTGCGATCTAAGGACTGTAAGTAATGCTCCAGGCTCCAGGGCAAATTGTAGTAAATGGTGTAATTCGCGGCATTGAGCGTTACGCCAACGCCTGTACTGACTTGTGCTAAATAAATCCGACAGATAGGGTCCGTGTTAAAGGTAGTCATCGCGGACATCAAGTCCTCACGAGCCATACCGCCTTGAACACGTACATACTGTATACCAGACTCTTTTACCGCATTTTCGATGTCATCGAGCTCAGTGTGGAAATTAGCCCAGATGATCACTTTATTCGCTGGGTCTTCTAGAATAGTTTCGAGTAAGCCCTTACACCGATCTAGACGTGCATTCGATTTGCAGTGATGAACTGCCGTCGGAGGTTGCTTTGTTACGATTTTACACGTTTGCGTGTACGGTTTTATACCGTCATCCACACAATTAATAACGTGTTTACAACCATTGCACAGCCCTGGGTTACGCGTAGTCATGTACACGAAGCCGCTGCTAATTTGATCGACTTTGCCTAGCAACGTGATCGTCTCATCGGCTATCACGTGCGGAGGCGTCGTTAGGCCATCTGCATGCGATAACGTACCGTCGAGCATACGGTCTTTCAACGAAAGGCCTGCGCCCATACACCGATCTTGAACCAGCGTGTTGTATTCCTTCTTCTGGTCAGGAAACAACGCGAAATGCTCGTCGATAATTTGTTGTGCAGGTAAATCTAAGCACTCTTCCTTAGTCTTCTTCAGACTTACAAGGCTGACGCGCTCATTCATGAGCTCCAGGTTTTTAAATCCGAGTAACATCTTAGGTACGTTATCGTCTTTTTCCCACTCAGGGAAAACACCGAACATCTTACGAAAAGCCCACCAGTTTTCGGGACACAGATACGTGCCTAGAAATCGCAACTGCGCGTACATATCAAAGGGCGACCCCAGCGATGGCGTGCCCGATAGCAATACACGGCGCTTGGCTCTCAATGCCAGCGTTGTTACGGCTTTAGTCCGATTTGAAAATGGAGTTTTTAACTGATGCGACTCATCCGCGATGATGGCATCGTAACCTATTTTCAACAATTCGTCGGTATACAGGGACGCGACGGTGTAGGTGACAATCGTCGCAATCGGCGTGTGTTGCTGCGCTTGGTGGATGCGTGTGGTCTTCTCTTTTTTAGAGCCGTCGATAATTAAGACGTCAGAGATCTCCCCGTGCTTCTGAAATTCGTCCGCCCACGTGCCCAGCATCACCAACGGACATACGACCAACATCTTGGCACCCGTGAGACGCTGTAAGTCCACGGTTATCTTACATTTACCTAAGCCAGGTGAATAGAAGAGACCTGCCCGGAGATTGCGGTAAAGATGCAGAACCCCCGCTTTCTGATGTTGGTAAGGCGGCGTAATGAAACTAAAATCGGCAGGTAGCGTTACGTCTTGTGCGAGCTGCTGTACGTGATGAAGTACTTCGGGTGAGCACTGCAGCCCTGGGATCTGTTTCTTCAAGTCCTCCAGCACAATCGCATGCACCGGATAGAAAGCAGGGAAACGCCAGGTGTTCGACGCTCCCGAAAAAGTTGCCCCGTATACTTTTTTAACTGCCGCTGACTGGCATTGCAGTGTAAATATCGGGGTACCGTAAACAGTTCCGAGTTTTAACGTGTCTGTCACGTTTTACTCCTATCGAGGATGTCTACATGTCTGAACCAGGAATCGCGGATCTAGCAGGCGGCGGGGCACGCGGCGGCGGTAGCCATCCCAACCCAATGTTCGATTTTATTACGGGCTTTGCCCCCCGTAAGCTCAAGGACCTATTTCGCTGGGTTGAGTACCTTTACTACAACTCAGCCCACATTTTCGCAGCGTTAAAGAAGTTCTCGGAATACCCGATTACGGAAGTCTCGATCAAGTCGAATGACGAGTCTTTAACACAAAATTGGGAACGCGTACTTAACAAATCGATCAAGATAAAGAACATAGCCATTGCTACGGGCCTGGACCTCCACCTGTATGGCAACTCGTTTATCTCGGTTTACCAGCCGTTCAACAGATTTCTAATCTGCACGAAATGCAACGCGCGTACGGGTGTCCGCAAGGTCAAGTACAAATTCAATCTCAAATCCCTGAGCTTCAACTATCACTGTCCAGGGTGTCACTCCGCTGTCTCTGGCAAAATGCATGACGAGAAGGCCGCGGACGAAACTCGGATAAATATTATCCGTTGGGACCCGAAGTTAATCGACATCAACCACAACCCCATCACCGGGGAGTCTATCTACTACTACACGATCCCCCAAGACTTAAAGCACAAAGTCGAAAAGGGTGACGCGCACATCATCAACACGATGCCGATTGAGTTCCTGAAGGCTATCAAAGATAACAAGGTCTTTGAATTTGCTGAAGGCCAAGTCTATCACATGAAGATAGACCCCCCAGCGGGCATCTCGTCGCAATGGGGATTTCCGCCTCTTACAACCACTATCAAACTATTCTTCTACACAGCAGTGTTGCGTAAGGCTAACGAAGCCATCGCGTTTGAACACATTGTACCGTTTAGAGTACTACATCCTGCACCCGTCAGCGGCGCTGCTGATCCCGCCCAGATGATAAATCTGATGAAATGGCGGCAGGAGCTCACCGCAAATATCAAGCGTTGGCGGCGAGATCCTTTGCACATCATGTTCGCCCCTGCGGCCCTTGGCGTAACCATGATGGGCGGCCAGGGTCGCTCATTACTGACCCTCGGCGAGATTAAAGAAGCCGAAGAGGAAATCATCGCAGCTATGGGAATTCCGCGAGAATTCTTGTATGGCGGACTTTCCTTTAGCGGCTCGTCTATTACGCTGCGTATGCTTGAAAATCAGCTTGAAACGTATACGTCGCACCTCAACGAACAACTGAATTGGATTATCAAGCAGACTTCGAAGATCCTCGGTTGGAAAACGGCAGAAGCTGAGTATCTGCCGTTCAAGCTCGTCGATGATACGGTGCAAAAGCAAATGGAACTGCAGTTGCAACAAATAACAGGGAACATGATTTCCAATACGTCGTTGCTCGAAGTTAGTGACCGGGACATCAACGAAGAACGTGAGAAGCGTAAGCAAGAAGCGCTTGACGAAGCGCGTATGCAACAAGATTTGCAACTGCAAATTCAGAAGATGCAGACATCAATTACGTCGCAAGCCCAGCAAGAATCTGCAAACGGGCAGGGATTGTCATATAACCCTACGGCTGTAATCGCCCAAGCGGAACAATTAGTACAGCAAATCAGCCAATCCGACCCCGCTACGCAGAAATCCATGCTGTCGCAGCTATCCCAAGAAGACCCCGTCATGTATGCTGTCGTGAAAGACCGTTGGCAAACAATGCAAACGGTACAGAAACAACAAGCAACAGCCACAATGGCTAATGGGGCCGCACCGCAATGAAAGATTTCATGAAGGCGCTTGAAGAAGCGCAGAAACTACCTGATTTATCAGATAATGAAAGCCCTATCCCGGACCTACTCCGAGGCGCGGACTTAGATCGGGCAGTACGCACTGTTGCGCCCGGTACCCCCGGCAAAGTAACGGGTGCCAACGAGTTTAATTTCGAATACCGTTGTGCGCGTCTTCAAATCGGTAAAGAATTGATTGGCTTCGAGAACGGACAGGCGCAGTTTAGCGATATTGACGAATCTGACCGTCTTAAAGAAATCATGGACATGTCCTTGTCTGGTGAAGCAGTTGTATCTAAAAAGACAGAGACATTTCTAAAAGACGGTACAGTTATCATCTGGCTAGAGTGGCTAGAACCTAAAAAGTCCGTAGCTAAAAAAGATCGGGAATTTCTTACGACCCCCGAACTTCTTAGCCCCGTTCGACTAACCGATAGTGATACAGACTCGGATAGCGATACGGACGCGGACTACTCTGACACTGACGATGACAATTGAGTCCCTATCCGAACGTCACCCCGAATAGGGGCTTACCTCATTCGCCGAAAGGACGAACGGGCTTGACGTGTACTGCCATCAGCTCTCTCCTGCTGGAGACAGTGTTTGTGCCACCAGCTGCTGTATTTTCTCAATGTCCGTGTGTTTCACGGCAGGGTTTGAAATAGAGCGCTTAGGGTGGGGCGGCTGACTGGATCGTTGTGGGGGTCGGTTAGACGGCCTCGAAGCCTGATCCTGTTGGAAACAGTGTTGGCAGAATTTCCGACTCCCATGTACCCATTGAAGCCCCCGGTACAATACGGGTGCGACCTCGCTCAACACGACGGTCTGCACTTTGGGACATCGGGTACACCCGAATGTCTCAACAATAATGTTTTCCCAACCACGGGGATTTTTCTTACGAAGAAAATCCACCGTTTCCTGCGTAGGATCACGCAGCCACACGCCGATTTCGGTGACCCGAAAGCACGTGCAGAACTCTTCCATGTGCACAGGCAATTCCCGTACACACAACGAACAGTAGGCGCGCGTTTCACGCCCTACATCCAGCCCCCAGATGATCCGGTAAAACTGCGCCAGCTCACATAGCTGCGTTACCGTAAAGTCTCGTCCCCCTTTGTGACAGTTCACTTGGGCCTGTTCGTAGGCCCCCCGACTTACTTCTTTGACGATCATCATCGCCATGCGCTGATCAACCCCCGCAAACAGCTCCGCCAAGAGCAGTGCTTGCTGATTCAGCTTTACTAGCGCCTCGTAGCTAGCAGTTTCCAATCCGTCCTCCTCTTTCAAGTAAGCAGGCACCATAAAGGTGTCTACATATACTTTTACCACTAACAGTTGCTGTATTAGGAGCGGACCGCGTATACTAGGGCAGCTATGCCGCCCAAATTACAGCCTTTATTAGCCGATGCCGACGAACGCCGTGAGCAGATTCGTCAGAAGACAATGGCAGGTCTCAACGCATTGTTTCCTCTTGTAGGGAAAAACTCGACGGTCGAGATAAAGGATATTGGCATATCCAAAAAAGATTACTCTCAGGCAGAGCAAAAAGAAGCGCTGATGAGCGGGCGTACGCTACACGAAGCCATCCAAGGCACCATGGTTCTACGCGATAACCGTACGGGTAAAGTGTTAGACCAGCAAAAGCGAACGCTATTACACCTACCGTATTTTACTAAGCGTTACACGTTTATCGTTGGCGGTATTGAGTATGATATCCCGAGTCAGTTGCGCCTCAAGCCGGGTGTGTATACCCGCGAACGCAACAACGGTGAATACGAAGCAGCCTTCAATTTGAGCAAAGGTTCGAACTTTCGTCTCTCGATGGAACCGGAGTCAGGCCGGATTCATATGGAGTTAGGCGCTTCAAAGATCCCGTTATACTCGTTATTACGCTCACTCGGCGTGCCTGATACGGAAATCAAATCGTACTGGGGTACGGAGCTCAAGGACGTAAACGCCGCCTCGTCTAAGGACAAAGAAGAGATCATACTCAATAAAATACTGCTGAAAATTAAACGTCCCCGCGATGTACTGCCTACGACCTTAGAAGGTAAGCGCGAGTTCGTACATAATTACTTCGATAATACCGCGATGGATCCTGAGGTCAATGCGCGCACCCTCGGCAAGCCATTAGCGAAGGCCAACGCTACCGCTCTGCTTACCGCTTCCAAGAAGCTCATAGACGTACAGAAAGGGTTGGCTGACGAAGACGACCGCGATAGTCTTGAATTCAAGACGATACATTCCGCGGATGACTTCTTTAAAGAGCGTTTGGATATCGATGCAAAGCGCACGATTGCCAAAAAGCTCACCATGCGTCTCAATCAGGCTAAAGAAAATGACCTGAAAACAATCATACCTAATTCAGTGTTTACCAAATCTATCAATTCATTCTTGACTAGTGCCGCTATTTCTTCGAGTCCTACCCAAATCAACCCCATGGAGATTATTGACCATGCGGGTAAAATAACGTCACTCGGCGAAGGCGGCATTACTAACGACCGCGCTGTGCCTTACGAATCGCGTAAGGTCCATAATACCCACTTTGGTATCCTCGATCCTGTACGTACCGCAGACGGTGCCAACGCGGGTATTGTGATCCACAGCAGTTTGTCAGGGCACCGCGACGCGGCTGGCAATATGTACGCGTATATGAAAGATATGCGTACAGATAAAATGACGCACGTGCCCGTCATGACTTTAGCCAAAAGTGTTGTTGGGTTTTCTAACCAAGAACACCGTACGCACTGGGACGCGATTAAAGGCTCGGAAACGGTATCCGTACCGAAAAAAGATGTCGATTACATGATGCCGGATTCCATGTACATGCTGGGTCCCGCAACGTCATTGGTTCCCTTTCTAAATGGCATGCAGGGAAACCGCGCCATTATGGGATCTAAATTCCAGACACAGGCGCTGCCCTTAATCGAACGCGAAGCGCCGTACGTGCAAGCGATGGGCCCCTATAAGGGGGTCAGCATGGAAAAAGAATTAGCCATGCTAGTATTGCCCACATCCCCCGTACATGGGACCGTGGACCACATTGACGAACACTATATACATATTCGTCCCGACAAAGAGAAGACCGCAGCGGCAGGTCCTACGCTTATCAAAGTGCCTTACAGCACGTATTTTCCATTAGCGTCTAAAACGTACCTACATGATGATCTCAACGTCAAAGCCGGCGACAAGGTAAAGAAAGACCAGACGCTAGCAGACTCGAATTTTACGAAGCACGGAGCGCTAGCGCTAGGTAAGAACCTGTCCGTCGCGTACATGGCTTATTACGGCAAGAATTCTAACGACGCTGTTGTAATTAGCGAAGACGCGTCGAAAAAGCTGATCTCAGAACACATGTATAAGGAATCTTTGCAAAAAGGCCCCGACGTAGTCTTGGGCAAAGCCAAATACGTTGCGTATTTCGGTGTCCAATACACTGAAGAACAGTTAAACAAACTGGACGACGCGGGCGTAGCTAAGAAAGACGCGCACCTCAATAAAGGTGACCCTGTGATCCTGGGACTGCGTAAAGCCGCGCCTACGCCTGAGTCTGCGCTGTTAGGCAATTTTCATAAGTCGTTGGTGAGGCCGTACCGCGACGTAACCGTAACGTGGGACCATGATTCCCCCGGCGTGGTTCAGGACGTAGCCAATGTGGCACGTCAGGTCATGGTCACCGTACGTACGCAAGAAGTAATGAAAGTGGGCGATAAACTCGCTAATCGGTTTGGTGGTAAAGGTGTTGTCTCCGAGATCGTCCCCAACGAACGCATGGTTAAGGACGAGAGCGGTAAGCCTATCGACGTACTATTTACTTCCGCGGGCATCGTTAGCCGTATTAACCCCAACCAAGTCGTGGAAGCCGCTCTCGGTAAAGTCGTTGAGAAGACGGGTAAGCCTATCGTCGTACCCCAGTTTAACCCTGAAGATAACGTTAAATACGCAAAGAGACTGCTTAAAGAACACGGTATTAAAGACAAAGAAACTGTGTACGACCCCGTTTCCGGCAAGCACATTCCCAACATATTCGTTGGGCGCTCATTTATACACAAGCTATTCAAGTCCACAGAGACTAACTATTCCGCACGCGGTGTGTCCGCCTATGACATCAATCTCCAGCCTACCAAAGGCGGGGATGAGGGTGCCAAAGGTCTCGGGCGTATGGAAATAAACGCACTTCTTGCGCATAATGCACGTAACGTTCTGAAAGAATCACTCACTCTAAAAAGCGAGAAAAGCGATGACTTCTGGCGTGCGTACGAATTTGGCTTGCCGGCTCCGCCGCCTAAGACGCCATTTGTTTCTGAAAAATTCATGGCGATGCTTAAAGGGGCGGGGATAAATATACAGAAAGAAGGCCCGCACGTCACACTCGGGCCCATGACGGATAAGACTGTGAAAGAACTCTCTTCCGGCGCTTTAAGTGTTCCGAGTCTAGAGAAGTCCAAATCGTTCATGGTTAACGCCAAGAATATGAGCCCCGAAGACGGAGGGCTATTCGATCCTGCTCTAACCGGCGGCATGGGTGGCACGAAGTGGTCTCATATGGCGCTTAGTGAACCTATCGTGAATCCTATTTTTGAGGATTCGGTGCGGCGTCTGTTGAGCATGTCGAAGAAACAACTGCGCGAAGAAATTGGTAAAGTAGGCGGAGGCGGGATCAAGTCCCAGTTAAATAAACTGGACCTGACAAAGCTAGCCCAAGACTTGCGAGAACAGACCAAGTCTAAGCGGGGGTCTGATCTAGATAACGCAGTAAAAAAGCTCAAATATGTAGAAGCGTTAAAGGCCGGTGGTTTCTCGAAAGCTGGTGACGCATACACCTTGAGCAACTTAGCGGTAGTGCCTCCTGTGATGCGTCCTATTCTGCCGTCGAATAAGGGCAACGAGTTGCAGATATCCGATATCAATTATCTATATCGAGATGTCGGGCTTGCGAGCTCAGCACTCGCTAACAGTAAAGAAACTGAAGTGCCTTCGCTTATGCAAGAAGCCAGGCACCATTTGCATGACACGGTAGGCGCCCTATTCGGGGTACAAAAACCGACGAGTCCGCAGCTCTTGGGGCGTGAGGCAAAAGGCTTCATTGAACAGATCACAGGATCTGGCTCACCCAAAAGCGGTTTCTTGCACAAGAAAATTCTCAAGAGACAACAAGACTTATCCGGTCGCGCTACAGCGACGCCTGACGCCACTCTCAACATCGACCAAATCGGTGTGCCAGAGGACATGCTCTGGACTACTTACTCTAAATTCATAATGCGTGGGCTTATCAACCAAGGCTACAAACCGCTAGACGCACGGGAGATGATTGAAAATCGGCACGTAGCTGCACAGAACATTCTCAACAGAGAAATTACACAACGGCCCATGTTCGTGAACCGTGCACCGTCCCTCCACAAGCACAATGTGGTCGCAGCGTACCCTGTGTCTGTTCCGGGTAAGTCTCTCCGCGTCAATCCGTTTATGGAAACCGGCATGAACCTGGATTACGACGGGGACGCTATGCAGCTCTACGTGCCCGTGTCGGAACCGGCTGTTGAAGAAGCGCGCAACCTGACGCTCTCCAACCTGTTGTTCAGTGACAAGAATCCTAACGATCTCATGGTCTTTCCGCAGCACGAGGCCATTCTAGGTACTTACCTTGCGACGCACCACAAAGATGCCGGCCCTGTGCGTAAGTACAAAACAAAGAAAGAAGCGATGGCCGCTTACCATAGTGGGGAGATCACTATGAATACTCCTGTCGAAATACTAGAATCGGCCTAGTATCGAGGCACCCATGCCCTTCAAGAGTGAGAGACAAAGACGTCTGTTCCATGTCAAAGCCGACAAGGGTGAAATCCCCCAATCAACGGTTAGCGAGTGGGAACACGCTACTAAAAATAAGAAGGCCCTCCCTGAGCACGTAGCTAAGGAAGCCTACGCTCAAGGCAAAAGAGCAGCAGCTGTCAAAGTAGGCTTCATGGAAGACGTAGATCCTGAAGACTTACCTGCGCCGTTAAAGCATCGTAAAGAAAAATATCTACGTGAGTTGTATCGACTAAACGCAGCCACGGGATTGCCTGCTGGCGGACTTATTTCGGAGGATTCCCGTGAAAGCTAAGACGTCTATGTTCGCAGTTGTGGCTATGGCCTCGTTTCTGTTGGCTGGTTGTGACTTCCTAAAAACAACGACGGGCCAAGCCATCATGGACTACGTACTTCAAGCGGTTGTTCTTATCGTGACGCCTGTCGTGTTACTGCTCGCTAAACGCGTTGTACAGATTGTCGAACAAAAGACAGGTTTAGCCGCTTCAGCGCACCAGCTAGCCCTCGTAGACGACGCTGTGTATAAAGGCGTTGCCTACGCGGAAGAGCAGGGCCGTAAAGCCTTTAAAGTCAACGAGCCTATTCCTGACGGGAATATGAAGCGGCAAATGGCAACTGAATTTGCATTGGATATGGTAAAGAACCACAATGCAGCCGAAATTAGCCGCGACTACCTACTGAAGATGGTCGAAGCACACGTAAACCTTGCCCGGGATCCCGCCGATAAGAAGGTAGCCAATGCGCCTGTATAACCATGGCCGTAGAGCGCTACTCATGAAGCTAGGGCTCGACGCCGAAGCGTTCACCCAAATGGTTCAACAAGACGATACTGCTGACTTCGTAAATCAAAATACGACGTCTAAAGACATGAACCAGAATCTGGATAAAGCGCCTGCATGGGGTAGCCAGAGCTCCATGGAAGCTGGCGACGCAGGCACTCGCAATTACCAGATGGGTCTTCCTCGCGCAGGCGCGGTGTAGTGTCTAAAACGCTGGGTCAGTATTTGTTGGATGGGGCGATACCCGTTGGGTACCGCCCTAAAGACGTATATTCTAAGTCCGATCTACGTAGCAATATGCTGCGATTAGCTAAGGATGATCCAGCGCGTTACACAAAAACAATTACAGAAGTAAAGCGTTTAGGCGATGAATTCGCCACTAATTTAGGTATATCAGTAGGCCTTGATGATATCGAGCCCTTGTATAAAACACGCGACGCCATTACCAAGCCCGCGTTGGCTCGCGTTAAAAAAGCCAAGACCAAAACAGAGCGGCAAGACATTATCTCGGAAACTCAGGATAAACTCCTAGAGTACGCCATGAAGCACCCAGGAACCATGGGTGAAATGGCACGGTCCGGCGCACGGGGTAGCTCGCTCCAACTCATGCGTGCCGTAGGCGCACCCGCCGCAAGTAGCGACGAAAAAGATGATCTACAAGGTTGGCTGACAACGCACAGTTATGCGGAAGGCCTTCGTCCTTCAGAGTGGTGGGCCAATAACCGTGAAGCCCGAATGGCTGCGGTAAAGACTCAGAATGAGGTCATGGAGCCCGGCGATTTATCTAAGATTTTGATCAACAATACCAGTGATCAAATCGTGACTATATCGGATTGTGGCACCAAAAACGGCCTACTTATAGCGCTTACGGATTCACATATTCTAGATCGCTTTACGGCACGCACCGAACACGGACTGCCTCGCAATACGCTCATGACTCCCCGGGTTGTAAGCACGCTACAGCAGCAAAAAGTCGAACGCATGTTGATGCGGTCACCTATGACTTGCGAAGCGCAGCACGGCATCTGCCAACATTGTGCAGGTTTGAGTACGCTCGGCGTCATTAACAAGATCGGTGAAAATTTAGGCATTCGTGCAAGCCAGTCGTTAGGGGAACCCCTTACGCAACTCGCGCTGAATGCTAAACACGGCGTCCGTCTTTCAGGTGCTAACCCGCTAGAAACCACCGGGCTAGAGGGCTTTCGCAAGCTGCTAGAATCCCCTGCGTCCTTCAAGAATAAAGCGACGCTCGCTCCTGAAGACGGCGTCGTTACCGCGATTTCAAAAGCACCTCAGGGTGGCTATTACGTCACGGTCAACGAAAGTAAGACGTACGTGTCCCAGGGGTTAAAACCTACTGTCTCTATAGGCACGACCGTCCATGCTGGCGACGTTCTATCTGAGGGGACGCCGCGCCCCGATGAGGTTGTGCATTACAAAGGCCTCGGCGCAGGCCGTGCCTACCTCGTGAATAAGCTCGGCGGCATCTACAAAGATAGCAAAATAAACGTAGATCGTCGGCATTTTGAAGTACTCGCGAAGTCTACGCTCAACCACGTACGTATTGAGGACGTGGACGATGCTGACTCTGCGGCACATGGTCTCGTACGTGGTGATGTAATCGACTACAACCGTTATCGTAATATCGTGGGCGACAAGACACAGCACACGGATATAGATAACGCTGAAGGTAAGTACCTCGGTGAGGGTGTATTGCACCATTTGGCAGGTACGCAGATTACGCAGCCAATGCTAGCTGAAATAAAAGATGCCGGATTTACTAAGGTACGCACGGCTAGCCAGGCGCCTGTTGTGTCTGCGGTCATCGCGCCTGCGACGCGTAATCCTCTGTTGAATCCCGACTGGCTTGTTCGGATGGGACATCGTTATTTGAAGCAGTCCCTTTTAGAGGGAGCCCAAAAGGGACAAACTTCTAACATTCACGGCACGAGTCCGGTCCCCGGTCTCGTATTCAGCGGGGAATTCGGTGAGGGTGAAAATGGCCAATACTAATTATTACGAAGCGGGGCGTAGCGCCGCGCGAGCCCGTTTTGAGAAAACAGCTTTGATCGGCGCAGCCATTGGTGCCATGAAGGCCAAAGAAATGAATCCCAAAGATCCTCAACTCTTTCCCGGTGCTATTGCGGGTGAGTTAGGTGGTTTGGGTGGCATGGCGCTCGGACAAACCGTAGGGGCTGTAGGCGGAGGCTTAGTGGGAGCTGCCGCAGGTATTCCACTGAGCATCCTGCTCAAAAAACCCGAACTACTTTCACATCTCGCAAACGCCGGTGCAATGGTGGGTATGGTAGGCGGCGGCATCGGGGGCTTTGTGCACGGCGCTAGGCGCTTGCCCGAAGCGGTCCTTAAAGATACCCGTAAGCCAAAGAAGTAAAACCGAGTATGTTCCTGAACACAACAGTTATTGGGCTAGACAATCAACCAGCCTATGATTAACGTGCGGCCTCTAGAGACGCAGAGAGCTACCATGTCGAATTCACCGTTTTTTAAGCGAGCCCTGTGCTCGGTCTATTCTTCAGCAGTGAATTCGGAGAGGGGACCGATGGCAAATATTGACTATATCGCCGGTTCCGACGCTGCTGCGTATACTTTTTTAAAAACGGCAGTGACGCCGGCTTGGATTAAAGATCGTCTACGTAATGTCAGGTACGCTCTAAATGCGGATGAAGTCGCCGAGGTAGGACGTCCCGCTTTGACGTCAATCGCTAAGCGGCTTAACAACTCTATGAAATCAAATGACTCTGTGTTAAATAATCTCGAACCACTTGTACAACACGAGTACAAACAAAATAGGTTTAAGGTTATTATGGGTACCAATGCTCCGGGTACGTACCCACATCATCAGGGTGATCATACTAACTATACAAACTTTTTAAATAGTGCCGGCCGGCGTACTGGCGTATTGGGAACAGCGCCCGTTACGCCCCACGGCGAATACGTTTACGAACGTATGCCGAGTCTATACGCTTGGGATAAACGTAAGACACTGAATATGCGACTCGAACAATTGCGACGGCAACTGGATGCTAGCGTGGCGCAGAGTGCGCCTAAGCTGAATAAACCGCTACCACCAACGCCGGCCGCAACACCCGCAGTAGCAGGTCCTCTGCGTAATCCGTTTAAACTAAGAGCGCAGTTAACGCCAAGTCCGTACGCGGACGGCCGTTTTAATCACACGCGCCCCCAAATTCCACAACCCGTGCCCTACCGCTAGACGTAAAACCAGTGCGACTACGAAACACCTTGGACTAGACAATCAACCAGCCTATGATTAACGCGATGCCTCTAGAGGAGCAGAGATCTACCATGTCGAATTCACCGCTTTTTAAGCGAGCCTTTGTTCGCGGACTGAACGCCGAGCTCATCCGCCAGGGCACCGTTGTGTATCCTTCTAAGGAAGCAGCGGATGCGTCGGCCGACTATGTCGCGGATCAATCAGGCATGCCCGACCCCTATTTTGAGGGCGAAGCGCTTGACATCAAGACGGCGGGCACTCTCTGCGAGTACCTCATCAAAGCGGCTGAATATCAGTGCCAGCAAGCCGGGGATAAGTACAACCCGACCGTGACTAAGACGGCGCAGGAAAGCACGCCTGTGGCTGTTGCCACTCACGACGCCTGGGCGTTGATGGAAAAGGCTGCATCGGAGACGGGCTCTCTTGTTGAAGGCGGCAAAGATCCGAACACAGAGCCGGACGCCGCTCGCGACAACGCCGAAGCCGCACTGGATATGAAGAATCGTCCCCAGGGTTATGCGCACCTCGGCGAAAAAGGCGTTGGCAATTACGAGGATCCCAGCGAGGGAACCGTAGGCCACCAAGCGAAGCATCCGATGGCTCCCGGCGCTACGGGACACGATACAAATTCGCTCAACAAGGGTGCGTCTCTGTCGGAGATCGTCCGTCGCGTTGGCACCAAGACGGCTGCCGGTACGGGCACGCTCGTTACTGGCGGCACGCAACCCAACACGTTGGCGGCTGCGGCGCAGCATGAGTCGTTGGCTGCGCTTGAGCAGAAAAATCGTCCCGAAGGCTACGCTCACCGCGGTGAGAAGGCTGTCGGAACCACGGAGTTTAAGATTCCGTCGAGCGCTGTGATGGGTCATGAGCAACCGCACCCGCACGTTCCGGGTGCCACTGCATCGGGCAGCAACTCGATCATTGCGCAGACCAAGAACGCTTTCGATCAACTCTTCGCCAAGACGGCAGAGCAGGTTGTTCCGTATCTCCCCGAGAATATGGACGACAACATGAAGGTTGGCCACGTCCGCGCAATGCTCGGATTAGAGACGTCTGAGCGCGCCGATTACCTCGGCAATCTGTACTCCTCGTTGGGTGCCCAGAAGGAAGCTGCGGAGTCGGTGCGGGATCATTTCCGTAAGTCGGCGGCGCATGCCGAGCCCGATGGTGATGAGTGTGAGTCGACCGATAAAGCCGCCCCCATGTTTCCTCCCGCGATGAAGGCGCATGAGAAGACGGAATCCAAGAAGGAAGAAGCTGCTGAAAAGGAAGCTTCTGCGGCGCCTACGCGAGCCCTCACAGGCCTGCGCGACCGGCTTGCTAACCTGAGTCGCTAAATGCGGCTCACACGAGCAGCATTAGAGCTCGGACTTCAGCTTGTTCAAACTAAGCTCGGGCAGGCCATGGGCGTCCCGGGCTTTTCCGTTTATGCACCTGAAGAAGCTGAAGCCCTAGCGCCACAACCGTCGATCTTCCAGCAGACACACAAAAAAACGCCGTCTACCACGGCGCATATAAATTCTCCGAAGATCGTAACTACCCGGTAAGCTAATCGGCTAGACTCCCTACGCATCAAGAAGTCTTCTGCCTCAGCAGTTACCCTACGGTAAAAAATACATGGCCACCATTAAAAAAGCCCTGTTTTCTCCGGCTGTAAACGCTCAACAGCAGATGCCCAATGCTGCGGATGAGCAGCAGCTGTTCGAAGACAAGTTTGGGCAGATGGCGTATCAAGCCTTCTCGTCTAAGTTTCCCGATCTCGTAACAGAAATCGTTACGTTTAAGATCTTGGATGCAGACTTAGCCACGGGAACGGCTGTTGGTGCGTTCATTCTCGAACAGGAGAGCGATTACGTTTACGTACCCGCTGTGTTGTCTGAAAATGAGCTTAAGCCGTTTGATTTAATGTACGTAAAAGCGAAGGATATATTTCTTCCGCTTACCAACGACTGGTTAGAAGAAGTAAAAAAGGGCACGATCTCGTCGCTCGGCGAAGGCAGCAAGCTCCCTGAAACGGTTCCCACTGACGTGGATATCCGTAACATCGTAGTGCCGCCGACGACGGGACGGTACAGCTATGCCAGCTATAATTCGGTTTCTCCTCGGAGTCGCCTTGAGGCTCAGGCGACAGAGCCGCTGGGACGAAAACTGACCAAGATTGCAGGCGTCGGTCCTTTTCCGGGCAATGGTCAGCCTGGGATGCAATCTGACTTTAACCCGCAGCTGTGGGCGACGTTCGTTGAACAATTTCAACGCACGCAGCAACAGACTCCCGGTCAGGCTTTGGACAGCGGATCTCTCGACGTAGAGACGATGGCCAAGATGTACAAGTCTCACACGAAGACGTGGGAGATGATGGCTGACCCGAGTGCCAATCCTTTGGCCAATGCGCAAATGCCGGGTCTTGCAGCGGACGGGTCGGGTGCGCAAGCACAAGGTCAGATGCCGCAACAGGGGCAAGCCCCGCAACAAGCGCAGCCCCAAGCCCAAGCTCCGGGTATGCCCCCTGCCATGAAGATGGGCAGCCTTCCGGGTGAAATAGCCCAGGACTTAGTGCCTGCTGCACGGCCGCGTACAATTGGGAGTAAGCTTGAAAAAGTAATTACCAATCTTGTACGTAATGCGGGCATTGGCGCAGTCACGGGTGGTGTTGCCAACGCAGCGCATAACGAAGGTAACGACATTGGTGGCGCTGCAGCCCGTGGTGCCCTGGGCGGTACCGCCTTGGGTTTTCTTGGTGGCCATGCTGCAGAAGAATTGGCCGCGCAAACCGGAGCCAAGGCAAATCCCGAACGTCTTCAATCGTTAGGGCGTATTACTGGCGCAATGGGCGGCGGGTATCTTGCAGGTCGTGCAAACCCTACGCAATTTTCGATGCCCAGCATGGGCGGCAACAGTGATTACGCTACGCGTTACGCTGCCGATCACGGTGAAAACTTAAAGAGCATGTTCCGCCATGCCCAGAAAAAGAAGAAGCCGTACACCAAGCGCTTGCCGGAGTTTTTGGCAAAGGCGCCCTCCCGTGTCAAAAAGGCCTACCTAAAGGTCCTTAGTACGAATCCGGAACTGTTGAAGAAGACAGCGGAATTGTATGGCGAAGAAGCGCTTATTCAGGCGCTTTCTGAAACCAAGACCGCCAGCGGAGGCCCTGCGCCTGCCATGGGCTCGCCGGCTCGCGGCAGCTTGCGTGTTGCGGATCGCAGTACCAAGCCGGGTACATACACAGACTTTTTCGGTGAAGCCGCACCGGCCGCCTTCAAGGGCGTATTGATGCGCGGATACTATTTCGACGACACGCGCCCCAAGCTGAACTTGGCCGTGCACGTCGAAACAAAACACGACTACCAAGACACACTTGGCACGGGTATCTACCGATTGTTTACGTCGGAAGGTTCTGCCAAGAACGCTCTTGTATTTAGCGAACCTTTTGATCTCACGAGTGACGCGCGAATTACTTTCCCGCGTAACGACTCGCGCGTTAAGCGTCCGCAAACACGCGTGCCTTTCGATGAGTTCAATAAGGAACCTAACAGCGCGCCTGGTTTCGAACGGCGTCCGTTTGCCGACGAAGACGTGGGCCGTTCGCACGACTACAGGCGTCTGGCGGTCCTGGAAAACGGGGACTTCGTTCTAACAAACAAGCTTTTTGGTGAATTAAGCACCGAAGGCGCGTTGAAGGGCTCCAAGCTCTACAACACCGTTATGAAAGATGGCACGTCCAAGCCTTCCAAGGGTACGGGCATGTTCATCACAAAGCGTGGCGCGTCCTATCTCGGTACACTGCCTGTTGAAATCAGTGAATTGTCTACGGGCTCCAATGGAGTAATCCGCGGCAAGATTTCTAGCCAGTCGGGTTTCGGCGTAAAGAGCTTCGTAATCGATCCGCGTTCGCCCATTAACCGTCCCATGAAAATGAAAGACGAAAGTCTTGTCATTATTCCTGCGGGCTGGCAGTGGATGAGTTTGGGCAAGCGCCTAGACAACGACAATTTCATGAGCTCAAGCACCGGCTTGAGTGACGTAGTCATGAACGCGCTTGGATCGATGGGCGTCCATGAAGCTGTCGTGCGTAATGCCGGACAGAGCATGTACGACGTTGATGGCACACGTACGCTCAACAAGAGCGCAGCGTTGCAATTAATCGCGTCTAAATACTACGTACACGCCTCTGCGGCTGAGGCAATGTTGAAAATTGCGTCACACCAGAATGTGTGCCGTGCACATATCGTTTCGCCCGAAGCGTACGGTATGCTCAAGTACCGTGTGAAGATCGCACAAGGCGAGGCGGCACCCCAGACCTCGATGGGCGGCCCGCCCGCAATGCAGCAACCGCTGCCGCCTCCGGTAGCTATGCCTCCACTTCCTGGGGCAGCGCCGGGCTTGCCTCCCGCAATGCAAAACGCTCCGGCTCCTGCGCCTGAGCCGCAAGGGCCGTCCCCCGTGGATCAAGCCTTCGGCGAAGCCATGGACGGTCTGCAACAACAAATGACCGCCCTCCAAGCACAGCTCGATGTGCTTAATACGGTGCAACAGCGTGCGCAGCAGATTGCGGGCGGCGGCGGCGCAGATGACGCAGGTGCTCCGCCGGCGGAAGACCCCAGCATGCAGGGTATGCCTCCCGGCATGTCACCTGACATGGGCAGTGCGCCCGACGCCGGGGCACCTCCGGCTGACCCCAATGCGCAAGCGGGCATGGACCCCAATGCGCAAGCGGGCATGGACCCCAACGACCCAAACGCGCAGGCTGCACAGCCCTCCATGCCGATCATGCGCACGGAAGAGCCGTCCTCGGATGAGATTGCCTCGCAAATTAATCCTGCGTTCCTACAAGACGCAGCTAATTTGCATGAGACAGGCGCATTCGACGCAGGGACTATCGCCTCCCTAGCGCGTAACGGAAATATGAAGTCTGTTACGTCGCAGTACGCCGCGTCTCTCGAAGAGAGCGTAGATGACCTGGGTCGCACCCTGCTTACGCTCTACATGCAGGAGCCTAAGCTCAAAGAACAACTAGGCGACGATACATTCCTTGACCTTGAAACCCAACTTCGGGATACCTTTCAAGGCCTCGGTAAACTCGTACTGTCTTTGACGCACAACGCTTCGATGCTCGACCCCAATGCGATCGCCTAATCCCCGCCACCGCTATGATGCGCTAGTTAATCAGCGCAGAATACCAGAGACGAACCATGAGCGTTCTCTGTTCGTAGCGTTGCATGGTAAAGACGCCCTGGATAAGTTGAGCCCGCTCCGTCTTTGGAATCCTGATCAAGAAATAAACTCAATCCTCGACTACCCGATGTTGGTATTCCGGACTGAGTCTATTCGCAGTATTCTCGAAGCGTTCATGATCGCTACGGATAATGACTTTTCGATATCTCAGGCCATTTCGATGCCGCCTGAAGAAGTAAATGTTTATCGAGAGTTGTTCTTCGATACATCTGTCTTCAAGACAGAACTAGAGATCATGGTCTTCATGCAGGAGATTCCTGAGGAGCACCCTTACAAGCCCTACTACCGTATTGCCTACCACCAAGGCCTTGGCGCTTTGCAGTGGCACTTCTGTCGTAATAAGGGCGAAGTACTTGCACAGGACGTCATTAAAACGCTCATGACCGATTCTTACTTCAGGTCCATGGAGCATCGAGGGCAGGCTATTACGGGCAAGCTCGCAAGAGAAGCTGCGAAATACGCTAAGATCTCGTTAGAGTGTGCACGAGCTCTGTTGGGTAATAACGACTTCATCAACGAAGACGCCGAGAACCTTCGTATCCGGTTTGAGGAAGCCCGCGGCAACCGTACCGTCGAAGATATAGGCGCGGATAAGGTGGTTCACTAACATGGCTCACATCACCGAGAACGACTACAAGAAGCTGGCAGAGGCCGTCTCTGACGACTTGCTGTTAAATAAAGTCGCTTTAAATGACAGCATCTCCAAGCTGGCCTCCTCGATGGACATGAGCCAGGAGCAGGTCCGCCGTCTTTGTGAAGCGTCGAATAACACGACATTCAACAAGATGTTTCAATCCAAGGATAAGACTGCATCCGACCGCATGGTCGAATTTGATGTAGCCGACGCAAGTCGTGTCCTGGGCGGCGCTGTAAAAGAAGCTAGCGCGCACGTACCCGACGCTGGCGTAGTTTACTTGTCCGAGTACCGGACTTTGCGACCAGACGACCCAGAAGAAACTACGACCAAAGTCGCATTTGAAATGCGTCCTGAGTCTAAGCCGAGGACCGAACAAGACCGCCGTACCTTGCGCAAGACTCTGGATCATCTTCGGCATGAAAAGATCGCAACCGAGTACATGTACTCTGATGCACTGCATGCCATCAAAAATCAGTTCAAGCGGCTTTACCGCGATACTGATTTTCAGACATTCGAGAAACGCGCGGCGGCAATCCACGGCGCTGCTGCCCTACGTCCTTTGACTGACATGCGTGCGCAACTTCGCATGCCTGCAGTTACCTACGATTTTGACCGCATCCAAAAGACCGCGGGCTACGTAGACGACAGTAAGATCGAGTATAAACTCATGTCAGACGCAGTTGCGCATGCTGTTAAGCTTGCGGAACTCACTCAGGGTATCTCTAAACTGGAGACTCTTGTATGAGCCGGTTTGATGAAACCGTGACGAAGATTGCCGCGTCACAGGTAAAAACGGCGTTGATCGCACAACTGCCTTCGCTGTTGAACGCTGAAGCAAAGCCTAAGCACGCTGGGCGTGCCGAGACTGCGTTAGAAAAAGAAGCAGGCATTTTTGAGCATGTTTTTGGCCACGGTAAAGAAATCTCAGGTGCTCAAACTATCGCACGTGCTATCGCGGGTGGTGTAGGCACCGCCGCGGTTATTGGCGGTGGTACATATGCGGTTGGTCGCGCGCTAGATAAAGCAAACGCAGCCAGCGAGACGCTTACGTCGCAGCGCCAGCAAATCGGTAAGCTCAAGGGCGAACAAACTTTTCGCCACAGCTTAAATGCTAAGCTCGCGCCCATGCATGTTAAAGTGTTTGCGGCTATTAAGAAAGATCCGGTCATTGCCAAGGCGGACCACGCGCTTATTCATTCGTCTTACGAAACGATGAAGCGCTTTGCCCCGCACTTAGCCGCTGATGAAAATGCAGCGCGTAGCTTCTTGCGTGAAAACGCAATCTACGGCACGGGTCCGAGTTACGCTTCGTTGAAGAACCTCGCCGACGCTGAGCAATCGGTTGGCAAAGCTAGCGGTCTGGGAGGCTGAAATGTCTTACGATGCAATCATGCATAAACTGAGCTCGGCTGAGTTGACCCTCAGCCCTCAGATGCAAGACGTGATTCAACGCGTACGTGAGACGGGACTCCACAAGGTGGCAGCTCCGTTATACGGCGTGGATGAAGTTACGCTGAAAACAGCGGTGCAGCAGTTGAGTACTGCGTGGTTAGCGCAGCACTACAAGTACCAGAAGATTGCTTCAGGACTCGACTCGTACGCGATCGTAAATGGTGAGAAAACCGCGGGTCCTCGGGACATCTGGAATGCGGTGCAAAGCCGTTTTTTAGGTAAGGCGCCTGCCGCAGCGGAAGCTACAGGCGCCGCACATTTACCGGGCCTTGCGGATACCCTAGCCCCCACCGGTCGCGGTATCGGCATTGGCAAGCCGGTTAATAGTTTCGGAACGGGAGGCTTAGCCGCGCCCATGTCTCAAGAACAACAACTGGGCCATCAATATGCCGGCATGGTTCGCGACGTAGCCCCGCGTCTAGAAGCAGGCAACGCAATCGCTAACAAAATGCGCACTAGCGCGATTCCTCCTGAAATGCCTCCGGCTATGGCGCAAGCTCGCCAGGCAGGGCAGGCTACAGCCAAGATGTTGACTCCCGTGTCCCAATTTAGCGGATCCAAGCGAATCCTGCCTGCCAAGCCCGGACAACTGGCCTAATATGTCTTACTCCAAGATCATCACATTAGACGACCATTTCTCGACCGGGGAACCCACGGTCCAGCTGGTATCTACGTGGGGTCGTGGAGGACGGCTGTTGCGGGAAGCAACTTCGCTGCACAAGATTGCCAGCACGCACAGCCCCGCTGTTGAGTATATCAAGACCGTCGCGCCTGAGCCCGGCAAGACTATTGTTCTTGTTATTGGCCTTGGTGACAATGAGACCTACGGTGCCAATCGTAATGGTGATGGTTTCCCGTCCCAGCCCGTAAAAGGCAAAATCGCTGCCGACGAAGTGCTTACTAAGCACTATCAGTCTTACGATAAAGCGCATGTATTTGAGCATCATGTAAACAGTGACCCTGCCAAAGCGATCGGACGCGTAAAGAAAGCTTTCTGGAATCCCCACATGCGTCGTGTGGAAATGGTTGAGGACTTCGATAATGCGAAGGCTCCCCATTTATTAGAAAAGATTGCCAGTGGTGAATATCCTGCGAAAAGTATGGGTTGCAGGATCAAGTACGACGTCTGCAACAATTGCGGTAACAAAGCAAAGACACGTGCTGATTATTGCGACCATCTGAAGTTCGCAATGAGCCGTATTGACCCGCACTCGGGTGTCCAGAATTCGGCCTTGAATCCCAGCCCGGATTTCTTCGACAGCTCTTGGGTCATTCGCCCTGCAGATCGTACGGGTTTCATGATGAAGAAGGTCGCCAAGGAACACCCGTACGAAATTCGTATGGGCAGTTTCGAACTCGGCGATATCATCAATGACTTATCCAGCAAATCGGCTGAATTAGGCAAAGCCGCGGATATTGAGAAAGTAATGCAAGGGGAACCTACTGCATCTGTCTCAAATCTAAAGCCTAAAGACGCTCAACTCGTAAAGAAATACGTGAGCGAATGCGCTGATTCCTCCGATAAAGAGCCTGATCATACGCGTGCTGTAAGCATTATGATCAGTTACAAACCCTCAGAGGCTTTGGAAAGTGCTGACGAGTTAGGGCTTCCCCTCGGTCTAAAAGATATTATTCAATACTTCTTGGGTAAGATCGCTCCCGAGACAGCGGGTGCCGATAAGAAGACGTTAAAGTCGGCTAATGACCATTTGGGCCTGATCTATTCCGTCTACAGTAAGTATCCTCGTTTCTACAACGAGCTCGTTAAAGAAGCGGGCTTGGACGGAACAAGCACGTCCAACCCCACGCTTCTAAAGAAATTGGCTGCTGAAAGCCCCACCACGGATTACTTGAAGCGTCAGGTCATGCCTGAAGCAATGTATCCCGGTCGGGCTAAAACAGATATGGTCTCGTGGACGGACCCGAACTCGGGTCAACGCTACCAGACAAATTACGGTGCGGTAGAGCAAACACACGATCCATTGATTCGAGAAGGTCTTGCACATAAGGCGCTGGCAGGCGGCGCCTTGTTAGGGACTGGCGCACTTTTAGGTGGGGCAGCTTTCGCAGCGCGTAATACCCGTATACCTAAGGCCCTAACGATTGGCGGAGGTCTCGTAGGTGCAGGTTTAGGCGCAGTAGGTATTCATAACCTGCTAGGGCCTACACCAATCGCCGGACCCAAGGTCGTAACCGACCAGGGCGAGACTATCTCGGGCTGGACTCCGATGACTCCCAAGCATGCTGAAACCACGCTAGCTAACTTCCCGTACATCGTGAAGCGTGCGAATGAAGCTCCAACTGCTATGAATCCGCAATACGTAAACTGGTTCATTGATCAATTGAAGTTCGCTGAGATTCATGATGAACTAAGCCCGTATATCGGACCTACGCTCGACCTAGAAAAGGTTGCGCAAGCCCTCGGTACGTCGATATTAAAGCGCACCGAGTAAAGCTTGTATTATCAAAGACTACCCCCTAAGATTAACGACGAAACCCTTGAGAGGGATCTATGGCTGACAATCAAGACGCATTCTCCCGTATTTTGAATCGCATGCAGGATGCAGATACTGGGATCACAGAAAAAACAGCAGCTGCGGAGCCTGAGGCACCTAATGCCGCTGCGCGCATGTTGTCAACCGTGCGCACCATCTCAAGCGCGGTGAAGACCGCGTCGGTTGCGCCTAGTACACCTGCCACTCCCGTGGCGAGCCTGGAGCGTATGGCTAAAGAAGCACAAGCTGCGGAGCAGGATCAGTTGCTCAAGCAAGCTCAGTTTATGGGCGCCGCTGTTGCTGATGGGTTCATGGAGCGTTTTGCCCAATACGACACCGCTCTTACGAGTCAGGGCGTAAAGACGGCCGCTACGTTGCCTGCCAATAACGCCGAGTCCGAGGCGGTGTTGCAAAAGGTAGCGGAAGCTGCGTATAGCCAGGCTGTCCAAGACATGGAGAAGCAGGCCGCCGCTGAGTACGAGCAGGGTTACAACGACCAGCTCCAAGAGATTCACAAGATTGCGTCCGACGTGCATTACATCGGACAGCAGACTGCGAACCACCTCGTTCAAGAGGCGCGTAGCAGCAAATGAGCCGCTTCGTAAACATCGGTGAGCTGGCAGATCAGGTGCTTGAGTCCGTACGTACGGAAACACGCGCCAAGACTGCATCTGCTCAGGCACCTATACGTAATTACGTGCCTGTTGCCCGTGAATTACGGAAGCTTGCCGCTGATTTACGCGAAGCAGGCCCTGACGACGACGTAGGCGAGGCTGATATGGCCGCGCTTATGCAAGATCCCGAAGTAATGCAATTAATGCAAGAACTCGAAGCCAATCCCGAGTTATTGCAGCAATTGCTTGAACAAGGTGCGGGCGGTCCTGAAGGACAAGAGCTTGCGGCAGGTGCTGCAGGGGCTCCCGACGGGGACATGCCTTCTCCCGAAATGCTGCCTTCGGGCGCACATCCTGGGATGGACCCCGAAGCTGCCTCCGGCATGCCTCCCGGTGCCATGGGCGCTCCGCCGCCTGCTTCGCATCAAGAGCACGAAGAAAAGCCCCCGCACCACGGTCAGCCTGAAAAGGATGACCAAGGAATTCCCCCGGGGTTGAAAGCAGCGAGTGAAATTCGTAAGATCGCTGCGCAATTAAAGACACACAACGAACACTCGAAGAAGGTTCGTTTGGTGAAGGCCGCTCAGATGCTAAACGCCGCGACCGGCCTCAAGCATCTCACCGAGGGTTTCAAATGAGCCAGTACGATAGGGCGAAAATTGCGGACTTGCTCGATGCGGTCGCCGAATACGTAGACGACGTAGAGTCGCAGAAAACTGCGGCTGAACAGTCGGCGCGTAATGAGCGTGTCGAGAAGCTTGCTCAGAATTACTCTGTTTCGACGGGCGAGGCCCTTCCCAACGAGTTTAAGCTGAAATTAGCAAGTTTAGACCCGACAACCCTTGATCATTTACTCAAGGTTGCCAAAAATAATACAGAGTCTCCGGATGCCCTAGGGAAGCCGGCGGATGCAGACGACACCCCGGCTCCAAGGACAGTCAAGGAAGCCGCGGAAAACGCAGAGAAACGATTCCTTGACTTCCTCATCAACGATTAAGGCGCAGGAGATAAATTCCCATGGCAAGTCTCAATGATAAGTTTGACGTTCTCCGCGGCTGGGAGCCTGGTGGCGATGCTGGCGTTGATCAGTCATTGCCGCCCCTCAAGATTGCAAACGTTCCCGTCACCCTTCTTCCCGGCTACATCGTAGTTGCGGATACGAACGGCGATGTGAACGTTGCTACTTCGCCTGCCAGCGTTGCGCTCGGCACTGCCCAGCCGCCCCAGGTTTACGTCGTGCTTGAAGGCAACGGCGTCGATACGTCCACGCAGTTCGTGGAGAAGGTTGTTTGTCTTCGCGGCAAACTGACCATCAAGACTGACAAGCTCAACACTGCCCAGTCCTTCCCCATTACGGGCAAGGTTACTTACAGCAACGGACTCCTTAGCGATGCCGGCGCTGCCGCAACTACGCATGTCATTGGCAGCGTGCTTGCGAACAACGTAGCTACGGACGGCACCATCGTCGTCGAGCTGGACATCTGAGTCCTTGTAATTAACCGCCCCCTAATTCTGGACACGGAGCTAAATTAAATGTCTAACGCATATCGCACAGAGACTGAGAAGGTCTCGGCCCAGTTCATCAACTCTAACTTTGTTCGCAAGCTCGAACAGGGTCGGGTTAAGGAAGCCACCGAAGAAGGTTCGGCTTTCATTCGCACCAAGATGCGCCAAGAGGCGTTCGTGCGCGAAATTCTTCCCCCGGTTCTTCTTGCGGACGATGAGATCGACCGTGATGAGAACACGGACCAGCCGAAGAAAATCGTCGAGAAGGAGCCCGACTCCATCGCGACGTTCGTGCCCTTCTACGGCACTGGCGTTCGTACGCTCTTCCGCGGCCCGCGTTACGCTGTGCACTTCGGTAAGACCGAGTCGCAACGCTTCCGCAAGAGCAAGTTCGAGCTCATGACCTACCAGAACGATATCCGTAAGATTCTTTCGGATAACTCTGTGAAGGACATGGCTGACCAAGAGGACAGCAAGTTCATCAACACGATCAACTCGATCCTCACGAGCAACCCGACGCAGGTCACGACTGCGGCTTCGTTCAATGCGGCTGCCTTCAAGGGCATGTTCCAGAACTTGGTCAGCCGTCGCATCCCGATCGGCAAGGTCCTGATGACCAAGTACACGTACTACGAGGCGCTTGACCTCCCCGCGACCGACGTTGGTAACGACGTGGCCTCGGCTCACTACCGTGATGGTATTGAGAAGGAAGAGCGTCTTTGGGGTCTGCCTGTCGTGACCACCATCAAGACAGACATCCTTACGGCGCAGGCCGGTGCGACCCACTCGGTCTGGACCTTCGGTCCCGAGAACTACCTGGGTAACTTCTTCCTGCTGCAGGACGCGACCCTGTTCATCAAGCAGGAAGCGGACATGATCTTCTTCCACAGCTATGCTGCTCCGGGCATCGGCATCGGTAACACCGCGTCGATCACTCGCTGCGACATCGCGTGAGCATGATGGGACTGCACTGGTTAAAAATAGACCGTCCCTGTATTCTTGAGGTTCCACAACTCAAGGATTACGCAGGTCAGGCCCTGATTTTCAGGCCGCCAGCCCTGTCAACGCGCTGTGTTACATCCGAGGTGTTTAATCACCCCTTGGTTAAGGCGTACAGGGACCAACTTCTACTTGTAGAGGTTGCCGGAAACGGTGCAGTCCTCGCTCCTGCTGCAGCGCCTACTGTCGAAGTGGTAAAGATTGCTCCTGATTTTACGCCTGCTCCGGCTGTAGTAGAACCAGCAGCAATTGTGCCTGAAGCACCGCCCGCCCCCGCCATCGTGGAACCCGAACCTGAAGTAGCCGCCGAAGTGCCCGCGTCAGAAGAACTCGCATCGGACGCCGTGTCCGCTGACGACGCTTCTTCTACCAGCAACGACGACGGTAAAGGATTCGAAGTAAAGCGTCGGCGTCGTTAACCTTAACCTCTAAGGAACGGAGGAGCGCGCACATCTGTTGATGTAGCGCGCTTTTTCATTATGGCGACACAACAGATTAAATGGCTACCCTCAGGGTCCCCAAACGTAATTGCGTACGAGATCATTAAAAGCGACGAAGGGCGTGATGGCTCCTACACGCTTTTAGCCCAGATCTTACATCAAATCCCCGGAACGAACTGGAACTCCACAGGGGCCTATTTCTTCTACAATGACGTCGAGATCAGCTACCGCTATTACCGGATACGGGTATTAGACCGGTACGGTAATGTCGCAGAAGACACGGCCCCCACACCGTTTAAAGCGGGTAATGACCCGGTAATTACTCCGACGTTACATTTCCTGGCACTACACGAACATACGAACGGACAAAACAATCTTACGTACGTGACAGACGGTGGCACGCCTATCGGTAACGCGGACATTCGCGTTTACAAAAAGATCGACTACGACCTACGTAATTTCGCCAAAGCGGTGGGCACTACGATTACTAGTGCTGCAGGTACTTGGGTTAACCCTGTATTTGTAGAGCCTGGTGAGACGTACACGATCGTTTATCATAAGGTAAACGAGTACGGTCCTGATACTATCGAAGTCACCGTGTGAGGAGTCTATGCCTGTAGTCGGTACCCCAGCTACGCCTGTGATTCTCACGGTAGATCAAGTACGGCGCTTCATGCGTGACCGTCCGGATCACAACATTCTTTTAGATGCTGTCGACTACACCCAGGACGATATCAATCAGGGTATCGAAATGGTTACGTCTAGGTACAACTCGATAACACCGCAATCCGGGCTACTACCGCAGTCGTGGCCCTCCCACATGCAGTACGTTTTACTCCTAGGTGTATCAGCATATCTCATTAAAAGCAGCGCGTTCTTACAGCTGCGAAATCAAGCTACGTACCAAGACGGCGACATCGCTCCCATTGGTATCGACGATAAATACCCTCTGTATATCCAGTTCTCACAGGTATTGGACGCCGAGTGGTCCCAGCTAGTGCAACAAATTAAGATTCAAAACAATCTTGAGAGCGTTTATGGTTACGTGAGCTCAGGCTACACAAACGTAAGTCGCTTCCACCACAAGTGAGTTCCATGTCTAGCTATTACACTCACGGATGTCATGTTGCCTTGACTAAGCTGGGTATGGAAGCAGGGCCCGCGCCCTATGCGCCTACAGACGTCCGCGACTCGACTTTCGCCGACAATAAGAAACAACTTCTCTGGAAGAACATGGACGATGAAGCGTTCATGACCGGGGAAGAATCCGGTATTGGCATGCCGTCCCCAAGTAAAGAGGCGTCTGAAAATGACGGGGGTTACGGCGACCCAAGCGGTCCGTACGGTGCGGGTTCGTACGACGCCAACGCCGATAAAGTCGACCGCGATCAACGCAACAGCGATAGCGTGGCACGTGGTTTTGAGACAAATAGGTTGCTTGATCAAAGCTACGGACCTGAAGCTGCAATGACTCAGCCTCATGGGCCTAAGCTCGCTTTCCCCACAGGACTAAACGCTAAAGCGGGTATTTCAGGCGCTGCAAATATGGGCCGCAACATGGGCGCATTACCCAAATTGCCGAGCCCGATGAGCGTTAAAGGCATAGGCCAAAACGCACGTGCCGGAACAATGCATACCAGCATTAATTCCCGAGCACCGCTAGCAAACCAGGCGATTAGCAGCGCCGGAAGCAAATCCATGACGCCCGCACCGACCGCAGGGAGCGTCGGTAATATCTCAGGCTCTGCGTCTATTAGCCCCAGCGTTGGCATGCCCTCGATGCCATCCATTTCCCCGCCTGCGGCACCTAGCGCATCGCGCACTACGTCAGGTATGTGATGGACCTTGTGTACTACAGCAAGTTTCCTATGCGTATTAAATACGCAGCGAACCTTGCTATGGGCGACGCTCGGCTATCCACACTGCAAAGTGCTACGGGCAACGATGGGCGGCTACACCCGCTCACTACAGGGGACCCGCGAGATCAAGCGGGGTCTGCGTTCAGTGAAATGCAGCGCCAGATGCGCATTGATTCCAATGACGAAACGAACGAGTTCTCTGTTGGTTCGGATCAAAGCAAAACCGCACGGGCACAGCGTCTCGCTCGACGCACAACCTTTAGAGACCTGGATATCTCCGTTGAAACGGATACGGGGTCCCACCGGCAGTGGCATGACCCCCATACCGGTCGCGAAGGTAAAACGTTGATGCAATACCCCTATGGGTATATCCGTGGCACCCAAGGCATGGACGGTGAACACATTGATTGCTTTGTAGGTCCTGACGAAGACGCTGAGAGCGTCTACATCATTACAACCAATAAGGGTCCTGATTTCAAGGATGCGGATGAACAAAAAGTAATGCTGGGCTTTGCGTCGGCTGCACAAGCAAAGCAGGCCTTCTTAGCGCATTATTCGGATCCCAAATTCTTTCGCGCTCTGAGCACCCTGCCATACGCTGCGTTCAGAAATAGGGCGTTTAAAACGCTGCACAGTCGTACCAAGAAAATAGGTTCCACAGCTAATTTCGATGGTATTTATGACTGGAACCGGAACGCACAGGGTCCTCACCATGACCAAGTCCCTGGAGACTACCTAGGATTCCCCGCTTCTAGTTTAGTGGGTCTCCGGCAGATTGAAGGCAACCCCATGTCGCCGTCGGATCGTGTAGACCGTATGTTCCGCTTCAACGACCAAGAAATGAACACACGCGTCCTAGATGGAAACGATGCTGCGGCTCCTGCTGATCCAGGTGTCTAATGCGAGTCACAATTACACGCACCGTGCCCGTTCTCCGAGATCCTAAAGATCACGGCGTGTTCGTACAATGGGATGTACACGAAGCGCCTTCTGCCGAGCTCACGTTCAAACTCGAACATGCCGCAGCACCTGAAGGTCCATTTGACGTAGTTATTGACGGGCTAAAAGGATTCTACTTCTTCGATAAGTTCAGAGGTACCCCGATACCGCCCGCGGGTGCGACACGTGAAAACATCAATTATTTGTCGATTACGCGTTCATACTATTACCGAATAACGGCCACCGCAAGCAACGGTGATACTGCACAACACGTCCTAGATTTACAAAATACGCTATCACCGCGCAGGGCTCGGTTACAGCGTAAAATGCTTCGCGATCTATCGATTGGTTTCAAGTTTAACGGTACCGACACATACGTTTTAAAGCGAAAACATTGGGGCATTCGGTGCCGCAAATGCTTCGATGTACTCACGAAAAAAGTAACAAATAGTAAGTGTCCTGTTTGTTACGGCGTAGGTCTTGAAGGGGGCTTTGAGAATCCTGTACTCATACGTGGACGCTTCTGCGCGCCCAATTCGAATACGGATCTTACGCCGCAGGGTTTGAGTGATGTAACGAAGGTCCGTTTTCTATGCTCCGATTATCCAAACGTAGATCCCTTGGATATTCTCGTAGACAAGAAGCAGAATCAACGATTCATCGTGCAACAACAAGCTCAAACAGAGCTACAACGTAATACAGTTCATCAATCCCTCGTTGTTAGCCAATTGGCCCAGGATTCGATCGAATATCGAATTCCTGTAAATGCTGACACCGCGCCGGTAATCTACTAATGGCCGGTAATGAAACACGTGCAGTACGGCCACGCACTCCGCAAGACCACCTTAAGGTGGCTGCAGGGTCTGCATTGGCTATTCAAGGTATTTTCCTTGAAATTATACGTGAACGCTTCAGGCCTGACGCAGGTCTTGAATGGTATTGGGATCCAGATCCCACGCTTACAAAAATACTCATTGAAACTAGCCTAAACGAAGAGATCAATACGCGCAATCAAGCGCCAGCCGTTTACGTAACCAGACTGCAGTCAACGCCTACAAAAATGGCTGTAGGTGACCGTGCAGAGGTCAATCTTCCGGACCACAAAGAATTATTCAAAGCGCTTATGCGCGTCGATATGCAGTTAGAGTGTGTTAGCAGCGACGAAGGTGAAAGCACCGTACTCGGTGATATCGTCCAATTTATGATTCTTGCATCACAGGATGTGATCCAAAAAGCATTCGGGTTACATAACTTCACGCACCCAATACTCGGGCAAGTAACCCCTCAGTCAGAAGACCAAACGCATTGGATGACCCCGATTAGTTTTTCTATCGAATTCTGGATTCATTGGACTCAGGTCCCGATTGCCCCCTTGCTACAACAGCTAAACGAGAAAGTCCAGATTAGCGGTACAGACGTGTTTCGGCAAACTGTGCTAAATTCTATGCGCCGAGCACCCTAGCGAGGTCCCTGTGGCAGGACATGAGCACAGCCTCGTAAGGCCCAAACAGTTCGTACAGGATCCGTTAAAAATAGCCGCGGGGTCACCGCTTGCTATTCAGGGCGTATTCTTAGAAATCATCCGTGAGCGCTTTCGCGCTGATGCGGGTATCGGTTTAATCTGGGATCCTGATTTAACCACGACCTCCATACTTATTGAGGCGGGCTACAACGAAGAAGTAGAGTCTCGGAATCAGGTTCCCGCAGTATATGTAACGCGTCTACAGACCGTCCCCGGTAAGATCATGGTGGGTGATCGTGTTGGCGTTCGGCTACCTGATCACTTAGAGGCTTTCGGCGCACTGACCACCGCCGTATTGTCGATTGAATGTGTATCGAACGATGAAGGTGAGAGCGCGGTACTCGGCGACATTATCCAGTACATGCTCCTCGCATCGCAAGACGTAATACAGCGTGAATTTGGCTTTTACGACATGTCCCACCCGTCGTTAAGCCAGACGCAACCATTTTCGCGTGACCAGACTAAGTGGACAACAACCATCGAGTTCCAGGTCCAATTCTGGATTCGATGGAGCCAGGTCCCGATTGCGCCCTTACTACAGCAAATCGCGCAACGCGTCACCTTTCACAATAACGACGCTAGTGACCATTTCGTCGATGTAACTATTAACTCGTTGCGGCGCGGAGAGTTATTCGACCCCGCCGCGCACGCCCCGTGCGTCGATCTACCTCCCAGTCGTGTAAGTATTGTGGGTCCCCCGGGACCTCCGGGGCCCGCAGGCATCCCTGGCCCGCCCGGAGCGCCTGGAACTACGGTATACCTTCTAATAAATCAGCCCCTTACAGGGCCGATAAACGGTATCAACACAGTTTTTCAGACTGCGATTCCGTTTATGCACACAATCCCTGAGCGAGAAATTTTCTACGTAAATGGTGTACGTCAAAGAGATGGCATTGGTAACGACTACAATGTTTCTGAGTCGGTACCGCTCGCAGGCTTTAATACAATCACCATGGTATATGCGCCTAAAGCTGGCGATGTACTTACGGTAGATTTTTACGCAGCTACCTAGTCCCTGAAAGGCCCGTAATGCGCGCCCTAGTTTTAAGCAGCGGTGGATCACGGGGACAATACCATATCGGTGCACTACGGTATTTATACAAGGAACACGCCGTAAAACACCAAATAATTTGCGGCACGAGCATAGGCGCCATTATCGGCAGTTATATCGCACAATATCCTTACGGTCAGGAAACATTCGCGATTGACAGATTGGCCGAGCTCTTCGAGCGTTTAACCACGGCGGATGTCTATACACGCTGGCACCCCTGGGGGGTGTTAGCGGGCCTGTTTAACCGGTCCAGTTTTTACAATAGCGCGCCTTTGCGCAAGCTCATTAGTACACACATAGATGTGCACCGCATCCGCGATAGCGGACGTCAAGTACGTATTGGGGCTACGCACATCCAACCCACCGCGTTAAACACTTCTGGAATTAGTAACTACAACGTCTATACGGAAAAACACCCTGATCTCCTAAAAGCCATCATGGCATCTGCCGCGTTCGCGCCCTTCTTTGAGGGAGTTGAACTAGATGGCAGCTTAGCTGTTGACGGCGGAGTACAGACAGTCACACCCATCAAGGCAGCTATTGAGGCCGGTGCGACGAATATCGACGTTGTCATATGTTATCCCATGTATTTAACGTACCCTAAGACGCGCGACCTGACCGCCATCCATCTAGGGCTACATGTTATCGACCTAATGGTCAACCGACTGACATGGATCGACATTGAGCGTACGCTCTTCATAAATTCGTTGGTCCAGGCAGGCCACGCCACGAAAGCGCGATACGTCGCGCTAAACATTATCCACCCCGATGTGGATCTCGAAGTTAATTCCCTGGAATTCCTTCCCAAGGATGCAGCCCGCTTACAAAAAAAGGGCTGGGATGACGCGAAACTAGTGCTTAAGTAGTAAAAACCCCGTTGCTTGTAGGAGAATCCTAGATTCCCTATAATCCCACACAAATACGCTGCTTTTATTGAGCAAGCCGGAGCTAGACAATGGTACGACCGATTGTTCTACTTTTTCAAGAGTTTGCGACGCTGTCCGCGACACCCACGACGCCCGATCTTAACTGCGTCATCGTCGGACCGGCTTACGCAATCCAAGATTACCTTACAGACAAGGTAAATATCGAAGTATCGGCGTATGGCACGCTCCAGGCAGGTGTGAGCTACGTACCTCCGGTCGCGAACGTTGCTGCGATTACGCTAGCTGCTCCGCCTGGCCTGCCTGCAGGCGGCTGGGTTGATCCGGCGTCGGTAAAAGTGTACTTCGATGAAGTACGCGTCAAGATGATCAGCGGTACCGACGGTACATGCACCATCAATGACAATTTGCTGACCTCAGCGGGCGCTACGTTCGCGACCACAGGTGTGCAAGCAGGCGACGTCGTAATCGTTGACGACCCCACAACGGTGACCCCGAGCCTCATTCTCACGATCGTGAGTCTGGCAGGTGAGACAGGACTTCGGCTGTCTCGTAATTTCACGGCCACCAACGGTGCCTCCCTCAATTACCGCGTCGAACGCCGCCTGACCAATCAGTTGATTGACAGCGCGTTTGTAGTCCTTCCGACGTACCGTCAATCCAACGAAATCCAAATCCTGGGTGGAGTTACGTGTGTTGTCGGCACCACGCCTCGTCTCGTTATGTACGCTCGCGTTTACGTCGCGTCACGCGCGTATCGCACCGACTTGCAGTCGCTTGATAGCGTCAATTCGACCACAGATATCACGACCAAACTCGGGCCAATTGACAGCCGCAACCCGCTGGCTGCGGCGGTTTACGTTGCTAAACAAAACGCCGGCCAAGCTCCTGTTCAATTTTACGGCGTAGTCTCGGATGATCTCACGGGCTACAATTTAGCCAAGGATGCGATCTCCACCGACGACAGCATTTATGCGATTGTCCCTCTTACTTCGGACATCACTGTCACTGCAGCCTTCAAGGTTGAAAACGACACGCTCGCAGATCCGACCGCAGCGCTGAATACAGGCGTGCCGCAGAAACTGCGGGTGGTTATCGGTTCGGGTGCTCTGACTGCACAGAAGACTGTCGTAGATCAGAATACGGATGCCACTGCGGAGCAACTTACAGGTGCGCTCCCCGGCGGTGGCGTAAAAAACATCACGCTGGCGTCGCCCTTTAACGCGCTCACTAGCAACCTCAGGCCGGGTGACAAACTCGTTTTGTCGGCGAGCGAAAACGTCGCACCGCTTGATGGTACGTACACGATTGCGCATATCAACAGCGCGACATCTGTCGAAGTAAACGAAGCTACCGCTGCGGTTGCCGTCGTGGCTGCCGAAGGCGTCAATTACACGGTTACGCGTCCTTCGACGGGCGCTACGATTATCGCCCTCGTCGATAACCGGGCGTCCCTGACGGCTGCTGCGACCACATTCAAATCCCGCGTCGCAGGTATTACACCGGGTGCGCGCACCATTGCACTCGTACAGAACGGTACGACTGCGAATGGGATCTTTAGCATCGTCGAAGTAGCTGGCGTTTCGACAATCGTGAACGGTGACTTCACGTCTACCAACATTTCTTCGCAAGAATTGGTAGACGCGATTAATACCGGTGCAGGCGTAACTACGTCGTTCTCGGGGTCGATCAATCTCGTCGCCTCAACTTCGTCGGGAGCAACTGCGCAAGTAGCCTTCGCATCGGCGGCACTTTCGACGGGTACTGCCGGTATTGACGCGCTCACATCTACTGCTGCACTCGATGCGGTGTTCATCAAACTCTTCGATTCGAACGCGACGTTCATCACTGCGGGCGTGCTTGCGGGTGATATTATCGAAGTGCCTAGCAACCCTAACGGGTCGTTCAGCACGAACACCAAGCAATTCGTGGTAGATCAAATCCTCAGCGAGCAGCGTTTACAAATCGCAAATATTGCTTCGGGGTCTTACGTCAATAACACCTCGACTATCGAGAGCGAGCTCCCGCACCTAGATAATCGTCTGGGCACTGGCACTCTGGTCACGCAGGGTTCTATCCGCTATCGCGTAATTCGTAATCTGAGCAAGGACCAGCAGGTCGCTCAATTGGTCACGAATGCGCAAAGCCTGAACTCGCGCCGTGCCATCCTCGTGTGGCCTGACCTCGTAACAGTATCCGGCTTGGTCGATGGTTCGAAGACGCCGAATTCCGATGGCAGCGCTGCCGCCGCCGACCCGCAACCCGGTTACTACTTGAGTGCCGTCGTAGGCGGTATGACCGCAGGCCTTCCCAGCCATCAGGGCTTTAGCCGCCTTGGCTGTGCGGGTATCAGCCTTATCTCACACTCCAGTGATTACTTCTCCGAGAAGCAACTCACGGATCTGTCGGATGGTGGCTGGTATGTATTCGCTCAGAACGCGCCTACGGCCCTGCCCTACAGCATTCACCAATTGACCACGGATCCCTCGACGTTGCAGTCGGGTGAGTATTCCATCGTAAAAAACTTCGATTTCGTATCGTTGTTCTACCTTGGAATCCTGGAGCCGTTCCTTGGCGTATGGAACGTCAATACAGACACACTTGGCTTTATCCGCCAGGCCCTCAACACGGGAACGGAGAATCTTAAACTCCGCCGTGTTGCAAAGATCGGCGCTCCGCTGAACTCTGCTACAATCACATCGGTAGCGGTGTCTCCGGCATCGGCAGATCGTGTCGAAGTCTATATTGAAGTAGACCTCCCCAAGCCTTTGAATGTCATCGGCTTACACCTCGTGGCATAATGACCCGGTTTCACGCGGAACCTACGATACCAAAAACCTTCGTAGCCCCTTTCCAAAAGGTGGCTATCTTTGGTTTTTTGACGCGTACGCTTCCACGTTTAGCCGGGCGTGCGTTTAGCGGTCTGACCCCTACAAGCCTTGCCCGTCCATTTCACCCCGCAGCGACCGGCCTAGAGCGCGGTATTATTGCAGGGGGAAATAAACTATTGAGTCCGGAGCACGCCGCGACCTTCGCGCGCACTATGCGCGGAGTACCTCGAAACGCTATTCGAGAGGCTATTAGCAACAGCCTTATCGGAGGTGCTTTGGAGGGAGGTATTGGTGCGTATACTGCAGACCCCGGACAAGGTGCTGCCGGCTTTATGCAGGGTTTTGGATCCGGTGCTGCATCAGGTGCGGTGTTCGGCGGGATATCTGGTGCAGCAGGCGGCGCAGTACGTAATATGCGCGGCATTAACATGTCAGGCCTCGCTAAGCAGCACGGCATGGCCCGTCCCGAAATGGCTAAAAAAGTAAAAGGCATGGGCACATGGGACGCCCTCAAAGGCTCCTTTGGTAAGACCGATGGCTTAGACAGACAAATTGCCCGCCACAAAACGATAGGTGGCATCGGTCAGCTGGGCGCCGAGATGGCTCTGCCCATGGCGCTTCTTCCAAGTGCTTCTGAGCCGGAACCGCCGCCGCCTGCCCCGTCGATACCCAAACCCCCTACTTTTGCGCCCAATACGCCTTCGGTCTACTCTCAGCCCCAAGGTTTTAAAGGCGGCTCAGTCTCTTCTCTACTCAAGCCCATCGATTTAACAAAGATCCCAAGCTATCATAGGTAGCGAGGAGCCCCACATGCCTATCGGTATTGCACGTAATTTAACCACATGGAAGTTCCAAGACACGTACGTGGAACGCGTGATGGATAACGCCGCATATACGTCGGCCCATCCTGATGACACGCTGGTGTTGGCAGGGCCCTCACGTAGCACCGGAGCTCAGGGGAGCGATACCACAGGCTCGGGGTCCCTACTTGCTATTGGCATGATGCAGAATTTAAACATCAGTCAAGTAAAATCGACAACGCCTGTAATGGCGATCGGTTCAGGGCGCTCGTTCTTCGTGAGCGGCAAAGCGCAGGGTAACGGCAGTATTGCGCGTCTGTTCGTCAATGGACGCAATCTACTCCGCGTCCTTTACCATAACGCACAGTCAAGTGATATAAACGTCGGCGCATTCGATGACAAACCGGCGGATCATACGACGTCACAGTTCTACATCAACCTGGACTCTGAACTTTACTACATCCCCTTTGGTCTTGCCGCCGTCTTCCGTACCAAGGCCCATGACGTTGTGGGCGGCTTTTACGCCGAATTAACCATGATTCAGTCTTACAATATTAGCATTCAAGCCGGTGCTAATATGATTGCTGAACAGGTCTCTTTCATGTTTGACCGTCTCATGCCGTACAGTGTTGCGAGCGTGTCGGCCACTGGTCAAGTTCCCCGGAGTACCCTGGATGCAATTGCAGGCTTCGTAGACCCGGATCTGTCCACCGCCGCCAATTCGGGAAGCCTCACTGAGAACACAATCGGTGACTTTAGTAACGGCATTCCCACGAACTTTGTAAGTGCCTAACACCCCCGCCTATACGCACGGCCGCAGACACGCTCAGATTAAACTGGGCGTGTTTGGTGCTATGCTCGGTGGTGCGGGTGTTGGGGGTCTTGCGGGTTATGTCCTGGCTCCTGAAAATAGAAAAGGGCATGGCGTTATGTATGGCGCTGCCCTTGGTGGTCTAGGGGCGGGATTGGGCTCCGCAGCAGCCCCTTACATGCATGCCGCCGAGAATCCGGGACTACTTGCACGTACCGGAGTGTCTACGGCGAGTACAGGCCTCGGTACGCTCGCGGGTATTGGTGCAACGGGGGCTCTTGTAGATAAAACGAACGTACCCACCTCAGATGATCCGTACCACTATCGCTCCAGATAGTTTATCGTAGGGCATGCAAAAGCCGCCGGAACTGCCGCCGCAGCCCATACGAATTAATACGCGCGCCGATCTCCCCAACCCTACCGCCTCTCGCGGAGGGATAGGCGATAAAGCCAAACACGGCGAGACCGGCACAGTTGTCGCTTATTTCTGCGATACGTACATGGCGACAGTGCTTACTAGCACTGGACGTACAGTTACCCTGCCGCGTATGCGTTCGTCGCCGGGCGACGTTGCGCATTTAGAAGTAGGTACTGAGGTACTGATTAACAACGATTACGGTGCGCCTTTTATCATGGGTATTTTAACACACCCTGCAGGAGTACCCAGCGATGGTGCGAATCATTCGATCACTGGCATCGAAGGTGTGGGAGGTAATGGTTTAAACCAAGCTAGTACGCAGACACCTGGGAATTACCGGCTTAGAGCCGAGCCTAAAGACTTAATACCCGGTGACTGGGCGCATGTCGGTCCGGATGGAAATTCCGTAGGCGTCCTCGCAGGCGGCGTGAACGTTATGCGTTCGAGCTCATTGTCGCAGTTCCGTACACACCAAGTAGACGATACGACCGAGATTATATCTCGAAATCATCGGCACATTACCGATATGGGTTTCTCTGAAACCCATAACGATAATGGCAGTATCAATTATACGTTTCGGGGTGCATCGGACCAGCGTACGGAGTCGGGTCCTGATGAGGAACGCTGGACAATCAAACTAGATATGGGTGCCATTGGGGATGTGTTCAATTTTGAATTGTGCACACCTCAAAACCAGACACTATTCAAGTTCCACGTAAATTCCGATGGCCAGTGTGAAATCTTCGGACTTAATGGAGTCAGCATAAATTCCGGTTCTCAGAACGGAGGAACCAGCGCCGAAGAAAATACCGGAGACAAAGTCTCCAGCGTTGGGGGTAATAAAACCACAACAATCACGGGTAACTCCACAGAGACCGTGAAAGGTAGCGCAGGTAACCACGCGTACGTTGATCACGAGACTACCGCAGGTAATGATATACGAAGTCAAGCATTGCGCGACCATGCAATGTCTGCGGGACGACATATGTACGTATCAGTACAAGGCAGCCCTATCCCAGGGGACGCCATGGTGTATGACATCACATCCGGCAATTGGGTCGTGAAAATAGGCGGGCCTTTGTCGCCTGATCCGCTCAGTGCCTTTGATATGCAGACCTACGCAGGAGATATGAAATTTTCATCTCTCTTAGGAGGTAATTTCAGCGTCACTAGCCCTCTAGGTGTGCTCGAATCCAACACGCGACAGGCCGTATTATCCACGAATATGCTCCCTGATTCCGTTATACTTGGTGGAAACGTACTCGTCAGTCATCTTGTTAAATACGAACAACTCGAAGCACACTTACGTATGCTCTACACAATGCTAGATCTCCACGTACATATCGAAAACGGCACAGCCGTCGCAGCAGGCATCCCAGTGGTAGGCGCAAGCGGTATTCCCGTAGTACCTTTCACGCCGACACTTTCCCCTTCAATACTGCTAATGAAAAGTCTGACTACAGGGGTGACACTTTAAATGTGTCTTCATTGACCTGAACGATTCCGGGACACTCTTCGAGACCACAGCGGTAGTTGAGCGTTACTGTTTCACGTAGGTCCTCCGTTAAGAGATCCAGAACTTCCACGTCCATACCGCCTACCATGACGTTGTGTATCTGCTCAGATAGAGCGAGTTGCTCCCGTACAAAATTAGTTCTGTTTTTACAGATAGGACAGATTACGGGAACGACTCGCCCCGTCATGGACTTTTCCCATCGCGTCGCAGGTTCTGCAAACGCCGCTGCCGTATTAGCTTCTACTTGCGTGACGTGCTTCTGACAGCTCTCACAGCGGAACATCTTCTGTGATTCAAAAGTATCCTCGTGCTTCAAATCTAAAAAAGAAAAGTCATCGGAGTAAGGTGCTCCCTGTTGGGAATACACATAACACCCAACGATGCGCAGTTCTTTTGAGTAACAATGCGGACATTGAACTTGGTCAGTAGGCATCCTGCCTTAATACGCGACGCTTATAGTTTTGCAAAGTAAAAACGCGATATCTAGCGCCTCAGTCGCACGCAAGACCCCTGCGCTCCCATTCGGGCAAGAACACGTCCGTGAAGATGAAAGACGCATCCATAGTGACTCCTTCCGTACGAAGGTACGTATATACCCCTTGCGCCCCCTTACGGACATACGCTTCGGCCATCGCGTGATAGTCAAAATCTATGTGGGATGTATTCGACTCGGGTTCTGCATCCAACGTCCGTAACGCATAGACAAATTCAGTATCGGCCAAAAGTATATCGACCGCTGCGCGTATAATACCGTCCATCAGGTCATGCGCTGTTCTGCACAATAATTTTTCTACTTCGGTATACTGCTTCGTCCGCATACGTGTATGGCGCACAAATCCTCTCAGGGCTAAAGGGAAAAAGCACGTTAGTGCTTTCTCAACCGAGTTGTACTCCGTCTAGAAATACTACCCCGCGTTGATCGCGGGGTTCAACTGCAACAACAACTGTTGGAGCGGCTCCAGCTCCTTGCGGATCTGGCGGTGCAGGTCTTTCGCCTGCCGCTCCAAGGCGCGGCTCATCTCACGACGCATCTCTGCGCGAAAGGCCACGAGCTCGGGGGCTGCCGTGGTTTCCGCCGGTACTTCCGGAGCGTCCGCGGTTTCGGCAAGCTCCGCCGAGTCCACGGTCCCCGTCTTCACCGACTTCTTCCACTTCTTGTAGACGGCGCGCATCTCTGATTCGAAGTCGTTGGACCCGTCATCCGTCGATGCCGAAAGCGCGGGCACCAGAGACAGGTGTCCAGTGCCGGAGCGCCGCTGCACTGCGGCCATCACACTCGCCTTGACCTCCTCCGCGATCTTCGGTCCCCTCACTGCGATCTCCTTCTGGATCTTCTTCTGTGCTTTCTTTTTGAATTTCTTCTTCAGCTTCTTGGCCTCCGCGTCGTAGTCCGGCGCAGCGTCCGTAAACTTGTTGACCACAACGTCAACCACCTTGATCGCAACCGCAGTGCCGACTGCAACCCCTACCATTTCGGTTAGTCCCATAACTTCTCCTTTTGAATCGAGGCTATAAATGCCTCACACTATATTATACCCTTAAAAGGGGGTATTTTACGTACCCCTAAAGAATACACACTCCGCGGTAAAGCGAAATGTGTATTTCGTTCGGAGATCCGTATACGGACTCAGAACTTGTCGACGATTCGACAGAGACGCTTGTTCTCCAGAGTGAGCGCCCTAGAAACCTCCATCTCTACGAGCTCTTCGAGGGCCATCTCGCCCGCAAGTTGGACAGCAGCGGCGCGGCGTGCCGATTCTCGGTACGCTTCCGGCACGTCCTCGAACTCACTTTCATAAGTATCGTAAGCTCTCCCCAGGGCTTTGTCCCATACCGCGTCCTGCTCAGTCTCGATCTCCGACGCCGCCTCTGTCATCCATCGCTGGACGAGGGCATCGGCACGGACACCGCGCGCAAGCTCTTTTTCTCGGCGCTCCCGCGCCTTGCGCCCGGCGGGCGTCTCCCCGCTGAGCTGGAGCTCCGCGAGCTTGCGCTTCTTCTTACGATTCTTATTCCGAGACTGTACGTCCGCAGCGTAGGTCTCAGAGTTGCAGTGTGAGGTGTACGCGCCCATCACGACAGCGCCAGTCATAGCAGCTATCGCAACAGGCACTACGAGTGCCACAGCTTCCAATGCCATATGTTCTTCCTTTTTTTAGAGCCAACTAATTGAACTCTATATATTTATACCATTTTTATGGTTGGTTTTTGAGTGCGCACAAGGCACTATGGCAGGATGCCCAAGAACTCCTGGACCCGCCAACCGCCTATTCTTCGGTTGTTTGTGTTTCTCGAAGAGACCAAGTTACTAGCTAAGCGCGATGCGGTAAATGCGCAGCTTGCGCGTGCTAAGGTACTCTTAGAAACCCAACTTCAAGCAATGAAAAATACTCAAAATGGCAAATAGCTGGCATGAATTAGACGCGGGTCGCCTCCTCCCCAAAGCAGTACGGGATGCACTGCTACAGGCCGGTAAGGCACAAGATGCGGTTACCAATGCGCTCGCCGTTCTAGAACTTGCGTTAGAAATCGCAGCAGCCGTTGCGGGACTAGCTTCGCAAGACCCTATTGAAGCAGTACTCCGCGAAGCCATTGCCCAAGCAGAGGCTTTCTTAGACGGTTTGATCGGTAAGACTACCGCACACGGCATTATGATCCCCATTCAGAAACAGTACTTCGGTATTGGGGATCCTATCCCGCCGGGTAACATCGATACGACGACGGTCAATCCTGCGTACAATGACTTATTACGAAGCGGATCTATCCCCGTCATCAAAGACGGGGTTATCGCGCCGGAGACTATCAGTTTTATTAACTCCAATGCATACACTGTTGGAGGTAATCAAGGCTATTACCGCACACTTATTCAATCGATTCAAGATTCGGGAGACTTTGCAAAACCAGACTTCCCGTCGAATTACGCCGTTGCCGGCGTAAGTGTTATTTTCGGGTCAAAGAGCCTTACGGATATCTACCGGATTATAGCGTTGATCAACAAATTCTTACATTTAGGATTACGTGCGGATATGGGCGCGGGCAGCCAACCGCTGCCTCCCAATCTAACCTACCGTATCGCGCCTATTCCGACAGAAGGTAGAATTGGTGTTCAATTAGACTGGACGCCGCTACCCCTGTTTCAGGTAAAGCCTTTATTTAGCCTTGAAAAGGCGCATATACGCGAAATATTCGTGGTTCGCTCCACTACACCGAACTTTAGAGAAGCGTTCGCGTGGGGTAAAGTATTTCCTGCAGAACCTACCGCGTCTCAAGGCAATCTGCCTTCAACCCCGGATACCAAGGTAATCGCGCGTCTCACCAACGATGGCTTTATCAAACGGTATATAGATAAAGACAGTACCTTAAAAATAGGCGTGGCCTATTACTATGCACTGGCCATCCGGTACACCATCGACGGTGTCGTCCAGCCTATGAGCAATTTCTCCAACGTGGTACGTGTTTTCTACAATGCCCGTCCGGGTAGCTCCCGTGGCGGTGTACCTCCTGATTGGTACGCTACCGCGTCGCTCGCGCAGATGTTCCCCCTACTCCAAGACCTTGTAAGTAAACTGAAACTGCTACTAGAAGGATTGTTAACACGCAGCGCTTCAAACAGCGGCATCGCGCAGATGCTTAAACAAACCGTACAGCAAATAAAGCAACTCGTAGAGCAAGCAGAACTGATAAACGCCGACCTCGCGCGCCTGCGTGCACTACTAAATGATTTAGCAAATGCTGACGTAGGCGGTATTTACACGACAAGTTTCAGTGTTAAAACCGGAGGCATCCTAGCTTGGACCTCTGAGCTTGCTGTGCGCATGTCCAATCCTGAAGAAACGCACAGGCCCCCTTTTTCGGGTGGCGACTTAACGGCAGGGTTTGTGCTAGTTGCAGGCGCCCCCAATTTACCCCAATTAGCAGGATTCGTTGCGCTCATGGACTTACTTTTCGGGTCGTCCGAAGCGAACCCAATCAACAAAGCATTAGACGTTCTCGGAACGCCTACCATAGGCAGAACCGGCGTAGTTTTCAACGAACGAATGACACCCTCCGACGCGCCAGGGTCTACCCCCCCAGCCGGTACTGGTGCGCCAGCAGTGGACGCTACTGTGATCGTTGTGCCAGCTACCGTAGCCCCGACGCCCGTATTCGATACTAAAATGCAGCCGTCTTCAACGTTACCTGACTGTTAAAGCCGTTCAAATACACTAAAATAGCCACAGCTAGGAGACTCTGATGCCCAATTTAACAGTTTCGGCCACGCTGACCTACGGCGATACAACCCCCGACGGGGCCGTGCCTTGTCGCGAGCCCTTGTCGTTCACGCTCGCCTATACAGAAGCATCGATCAAGACAGTCCAGATTGCGGCTAGTACGACCGACTTCCCCATCTTGGTAGATACTGTGGGCGCCCCTAAGTTTATCTTTGCCAAGTCAGAGGCTACCGACGTAACGGTAAAACTGTCTGATGGGATCGTAGCAACCCCCACACCGACGAGCCTTTCTGTGGATGGTGGTTGGATCATGCTTGCTAACCCTAACGGCCAAGCAATCAAAAGCTTGCTCGTAACAACACCCGCTTCTCCTGCCAGCGGTGCACGTGTTAAGGTGATAGCCTTCGAGTAATGGAAAACGCGCTCACAGTGATTCTGCAACAAGGTCCGCTCGGCGCGATCACTGTCCTGTTCATTTATTTGTATTTAGCCGAACGTAGCAAGAATTCAGACTTGCAAGTCACGGTCGCGGAAATACATAAACATAACTATGAAACTCTAGATAAGGTTCGTGAGAGCCAAATCCGTAGAGAACAGGAAGTTGCCGCGACTCTAGAGGAGTACGGCAAGGGCGTCATTCAAGCCGTACACCATTCGACAGTGGTGTCCGAGGAATTACGGAGGCTTCACAATGTCCGCAAGTAGCCTAGAAGCGAAGAGCACCTCTGAGCTAGAGATCCTGAATAAACAGCTCGCTCAGACGCAAGCGCGTCAAATAAACAAAGAACTGACGCGCTTAAAGCGTGTGTCCGACCACACTGCTACAAAAGCGCCTACCGAAGCCGACAAGACCGGTCAATTCATCGTAGTGCCCCTCAATACCGTCCAAGGGGACACTATTGAGAAAGCCCACGGCGAGGCCGTAAAAACGTGCACTGATAGCGGCATTGAAATGGATAAAGCTAAAAAAAGAAAGAAGTGGTTTAAGTGGGGTTAGCTGATTGTACCGGTGCCTGTACCTGACCCGGTTCCAGTTCCCGTAAGTGGGACTGTAGCGAGAGGCGCCAGCGTCGCAGCAAACGGCGTTACTGGATCCCGCTGAAGACCTGCTGTAGACGTAGTCACGTTAGTCGTTGTACTGATCGTATCGACTGTGACATTTACATTTACAGTGGCGTTCGCCTGTATATGCGTGACGATGGCATCAGCCAACGCGTCGGCTAACTTTCGAAGAGAGGGACGTCCTTTCTTAGGCGTCTTAAACGTCGTATTTATGTTGGCATAAATAAGATCGGATAACCCAGTCTTCGAAAGTGCCATAGCCTTTACCCTGATTTCTTCGGCGTGTACATCGACACCTGGGATCCTTTTTTCTCAGCAGGGCGATTACCGTGCGTATGCACGTACCCTGCTTTGAATTGTTTAGATCCCGGATACGACATTACTATAGTGTGGGGCAACACGCATGAGCTCGGCAACTTCGCAAAGTGCTTAGTGTGCTTGCACTCAGGACAGACTTCGGGCTTACCGTCTGAACCTTCGACGTAGTCATCGAATACGTGCCCGCAGTTGCCGCATTCGAAATCGTAGTGCTTTAGCATTTATGTACGACTTCGCCGAGGTTTGATGTCGCCAACGGGGTGATCGTCTTCGTCTGTGAACCGCTGGCGGCTGTCCATCTCGTCTTGTTTCGACTCACGGATCGAAAGGTATTTATCGCCTATTTCACGCAGTAGATCTGCAGCATCGTGTACATTGTACACGTTTAAAAAAGGTTGAATATCGATGATCTGACCATTGTCATCGATTTTGGCAGTACCAATCTTAAAGGAGTACTTGGGCACGGGCAGGGGTAATTCATTGACCTCCACAACCACACTGCCCTTTAGTTTCTTCTCTACGGGCCTCCACGGGATCTTCGTGGCATTAGGATTAAATCGGGGTTTACGACCGGAATTGCTATTACTGTACATGGATTGGGGAAACTCCAAAATGATTTTACGTTGAAGCATGTTTACTCAGACTATACATAGTGGGTCCGGCGGAAGTCGAATCCGCAATAAACAGGTTAAAAGCCTGCTGTCCTACCGTTGGACTACGGACCCATAACTATACAGGACTAAATAATACGGACACGTAAGAACAGTCAATAGTGTAACTCTAGGTTACTACTGGCCTTACGTTTAGCAACTACTGCCAGGTTCCGCGATTGCCTTTGACCGCAGACTTACGGTCTTTCTTGTTACCGTGACACCAGCGGTGCACCGTGTCAGCAATGCCGTGTGCTTCTGCTTTACATTTGGTGCAGGACACAGCCTTGGCACCACTCGGACGAGATGACTTTCCCATTAATAAATCTCCGAATTAAAGAAACGGTGGGCCTACTTGGACTCGAACCAAGAACGTTCCACTTATGAGGTGGGGGCTCGACCATTGAGCTATAGGCCCTTCACAACTGAAAAGCAGACGCTTTGCTGCTATACTCTTATACCGAATTTTTGTTTCTTTTCATAACTCGGCGTCATCACCATCTTCAACGACAACGGGCTCTTCGTCGTCCTCTTCATCGTCTTCGGACGCCAGTCGCGTCACGCGTATGATAAACGCGTTGCCGTCTTCATCTTCACATTCGAGAGACGCAAAGTCTTTTTTAACTTTAGGCGTCGTGTCAATACTAACTTTATCTTCGAGTGCCTCTGATATAACTACAGCAAGTTCCCGTGCATTCATACATCCCCCAAATCACTTCGCAGGAAAAAGGGCCCCCGCCCCAGCGAAGAGTTCTTTCGGCCATAAGCCTGAATTCATAGCAGCATTCCGTGTACGTGTATAGCGATTTTCCCAGTTACCAAAGGCAGTTGCAGACAGCTGCTGGATGAGCGCGTTAGCAAAGGGGTATCCACGATGACTTACCTTGAGTGCTGCGATCAAATCGTCGCGAGCCGGTGCGGGACCATTGACCGAATAACAATGGTAGACGGCCATGGCCAGGTCCTCTTGCATAGAGAGCCCCTTGGCACCTACGTCTATTTGTTTAGGGTCTGCGCCTTGGTAAAACGTAGACTCTAACGCGCGCTGCGAAGACAATAACCAGCCAATGGCAAAGTCCTTTTGTGCCGCATACGTCAAGGGATCTGCAAATACATTGTGATGCGCCACGGCCCAGCGTGACGCCGCGTCCCATTGCGGTCCCGTTTGAGGTACTTTGCCCGCGATAGGCGTAAACGTATCGCGTATTAGGGTACCATCTACGGGTTGGCCCGTCTTGGTACTACGTAGTAACCCGTCTTGGGTAACTACCCAATCGAGCTGTGTGTACATGCTCCAAAGCTGGTGCAGCGCGTCTGATCTAGGCGCACCTACCTCGATAGCTCGCAAGAGCTGGAACACAGAACCCTGCGTCATACCCTTCGGGTAGACTGCGATATTGTGTAAGGGACCACCAGACATGGCGGCGCCGTCATAGCTCTGCACCGCGCCATACGTAGGCGCTTCAATCATCGCTGTGAGATAATAAGCCCGCTCCATGTGCAACATGGTTGTGGGTTTAGGTACCGCGGCTACACCGTCAATCTTACAACCCGAATACTCGCCGAATTTACGCCATCCTACGTTAGTCATTTTTAGTATCCTTCAAGACTATTTGTTTCTTTAGGTACTCAACTTGATTACGCAGTATCGCAATTGACGTTTCTAGGTCCTTGGTATAGCCCGCGCCTTCTTCGTAGATGGCCGTCAAATGGTACATCAACACGCCGCGCACGCGTTCACGCCAACGTTCTTTATCGTCACTTTCTTCTACGGTACGCTCAATGTCCGCGCGCACCAATTCCAGGTTGTTCAACACAATCCGTGTTTTACGATCTTGGGGCACGTCTTAACCTAACCGTTGCAGCTAAAAAGAACAACAAACCTAAGGGTTAACCCCCGAGAGTCTGTACACAGCGGACTGTGACGAACTACTCGGCTCTAGCCGCAAAATAGGTTTGTTGGGAATGATGTCGTCAATGCATTGAAGACGGTGCCGTTTACTGATCGGCGCCCATTTGGCAAAATAGTATAAAGTACGTCCTTGCATGCGCAGGACCAAATTAACGTCTTTTCCTTTCCATTCCCCCATTAAATGATTTGGTACATCAACCGGTATACTCACTGCATTTCCCCCGGTTCGGGGTGAGGGATTCGAACCCCCGTTCACGCTGTCAAAGAGCGTTGTCCTGCCATTGGACGAACCCCGAATGTTGCCTTCTCCACACGTAAGCCCTTTGTATCACGGGTCGATGCCTGTGAGAAGCGCGTACAAACTGGTAATTGGAATTCGGCCCTGCAACGTCGCAAGGACTGTCACCATGGCTTCACGCAGCTCGCGCGGCACCATGCCTTGTTCTTGTGCCGCAAAGCGCAGTGCCTTACTCACGATTTCTCGTTCGTAGTCCGCAAGCTCGGTCCGTTCAAACCGCTCAACGCGGTCTTTAATGCGGTCCTCGGAAATAATAGTGCGCCCTCGTGACCGGGGCTGCGGCAGGGTCTCACCTTCAGGAGGTTTCTCGAACCGCACTCCCTCGGGTAATTTGTCAACCGTCTGACACGCGTCGTAAAGCACTTTGCGAATGCTGCGCTTACGCGCCTGTTGACCGCTTGTGTAGCGGTAGTATTGGGACATTGTTGTGATGCCCAGTTTTTCAATAAAAGCAGGGACGGTTAATCCCGAAGCTTTCTGAACACGTTTCAACTGTTCAGGATCGAAGTCCGGAACTGTCTCAACGGTGTCGTCTTCAAGACCTGCCTCAGCGGGAGGTATCGGCCGTGGAGCTCGGGGATTCCCGTATTTCGTAAATGCTGCAGCGAGTGCTGCTTTCGTACGCGCCCCTACGGGTTCGGCATTGCCATGCGTCCACTTCGAAAAAGTGCGGGCACTAATGCCCATTTCCTGAGCCAACTCTTTTTGTGTAAGTCCTGAGGCCTTCAATAAATTTGCGTATTTCGCAATGGTCTTCATAAAGTAAACCCTCCTTGGTCTATGGCCTTTTACCAGAACCAAGGAGGGCATTCGTAGGGACGGTCGGACTCGAACCGACAAGGCCGTTAAGCCCAAGCATTTTAAGTGCTCTCTGTCTGCCAATTTCAGCACGCCCCCGCAGTGGAACCAGACGGGCTTGAACCGCCGACATCAGCCGTGTAAAGGCCGCGCTCTACCAACTGAGCTATGGTTCCTGGACTAAAACAAAAACGCTTTCACGCTTTGTTTTAAGAGGTAACACTACACCTCGTCAAGCCTTAAGTGCCATGAACTTATCCAAGAAGTACTTCACAATTTCTACCTTATGTAGGACGCCCTCCTTGAGAGAAATATCGTCGTCCATAATGTAAGCTGTAACCGTCTCCGCCCAGTCTTCGTGCGGATCCGACGCCGCGTACATAGTTGCGTACGCCTTATTATCGTAGAGGGGCGTACCCGTTGCCGCTGCGATGAACGCACTACGTAGGTAGTAAGTCCAGATACCCGTGAGCAACCCCGGCCGCTCTTCGGGCCCTTCGTAAGCGCCAAAACACTGCTCCCACTGTCGCTGGTCCTTCCGTGTAAGTTTGTACCAAAGTTTGAACAAGAGCGCATGGCCGTACTCGTGTACGAGCGTACGCTCAAAATTAAGCGGTCCGCGTAAAAGTGACGCCGTACACAAAGAGCCGATCGTTATTTTAACGGGATACCCTTCACAGTAGCTTACACTCTCATCGAGTTTCACGCGTACAGGGATACGCGCTAAACGCGTAATACCCTTATCCCGATACCTTTTCAATACCTGGTGCCGTATCGCTGTAGGCCCCATAAATACATCCTTTCTACTTTATTTTACCATAAAAGACCATATACTACGCACGTATGACTACTTCCTATACGAACGGCCGTGATACCGCGTGCGCCACCATGGGCGTACTTCTGATCAAGCGCGCGGATGAGGAACAGGCCTCTGAAAGGACAAACTACTTGCCCGCTGCGGCGGGTCTCGGTCTTGGCGCGTTAGCCGGAGGCGGCCTGTACAAGTACATGCGCGACGTGAAACCTACGTCGAGCACCTTCTTAAATGAAGTGCGCAGCAAAGCAAAAGACCGGTTCGTACGCCAGGTAGAAGAAAAAACTCCAGATAGTTGGCTTGGGCGTATGAAAAATAAAATACGGCATGCCGGTGGGGATGAGGTACATTACGTGGGAGACCACCCGTACCAACCCGACAACCCGAAGAAAGTAAAGGGTGCCGTCCGTTACATCCAAGGTGACCGAGAGAACTTTGTTAAGGGTGACATAGGCTTAGGTGCCACTTTAGACGATGCAAAGCGTCAGAATGCGCTCCAAGACAAATGGCGCGAGTATAAGACAATCGAAAAGCACGCCCCTGGCGCCATGTCGCGTACTGAAAATCTCGCCGACATTGCTAAGCAACTAGGCTTAGCCAAGCCGACCAATGATGTAGAGACCGCGCAATATTTTAAGACGCTCCAGGATGAGCTCCATAAGCGCTTCGGTAAAGGCTTCGTTATGAAGGAAACCCGCGGCGTTCAAAGCGCAGGGATGTTCCCGAGTGAAAAACATGATCTTCACGACTTATTGAGTAAATACCGTGAATCCGGTGGTGCAGCTCAAGCTGCCGCCGCAGAGAAAGATCTCGAACTCGGCGGCTTCGGCGGCGATGACATGGTCATGATGCGTAAACTGCGGGAAAATCCGCACTACGCCGGACGCGTATTAGAGCAAGCACTTAAGAATCCAAAACGCGTTATTGTCCAGGAACGCTTACCTTTAGCCCAAACAGACAGTCTTGTACGCCGAGGTCTTAGCGGACTTACAGGCGATACGCTGTCCAATGAAATGCGTGTACACGTTGAGGGCGGTCGCGTTATGCACGACGCCACGACACCGCGTTATTCTACACTGGGCGCAGCATTCGACCGCAACCACGTACATGGCGCGAATACGTTTGCGCAGTCGGTTGTGGACCAGCTTCCCGAAGAATATAAAAATATGTCCTTCGGTATGGATATTAGCCCCATCGAAGGCGGCGGGTACCGACTCATTGAGTCTAATCCCACAGGCAATAGTGGATTCCTGGCCCCGAAAGGTGGCTCCCCTCTAGCAGGAATACAGCTCCGTAAACATTACCTAGGTAATTATTCGAAACCCGTGGCGGGCGCCGCTGCTGTAGGGGTAGGCCTCGGTACTGCCGGAATTGCTGGCGCAGGCCTGCATTACGGAATGAAGCCTGACGCACCGGAACCGCCCGCAGCTCCTCCAGCTCCAGCGCCCCCTAAACTAACGCCGCCGCAACCTGCGGGGCCTGCGCTAGTTTAGGCACTCATAACGGAGGGTTGTTTTTGATTCAAAAATCCTTCAGGACGCTTATTTAAATTAGCAGTATCTTCAGCGTTAAGGCCTAGCCGCATACGTGCAGTATTGCGCCCTTCCGCTTTGGCGGCGTCTCCAATTGTCGATGTTGCCTTTGCAGCCTGAGCGGCGTCTTCACCCTTGAAATAATGGTGGAGGCCGTAGCCCCCTAAAAGGGCGCCGCCTGCTAGCATCGCAGGGACCTTGTACTGGTCCCACAGACTCGGCGGGGCCGGCGGCGGTTCCATTGCAGCTTGGGGGTCCTGCGGATATTCAGGGTAAGGCGCATACGCACCTTCACCCATTGCGAGTTTTACGCCGGAAGTTTGTAATGTCTTTATTAACTTGTGTAGCGCCACGGCGATAACCTCGTGTCAATGTCAATGTTTAACGCCGGGGCAATCCTGCCAACATCCCGCCATGCGCTAACCCGGGGGCTGCCGCAGCAGGCGACGGCGCTTGCATTCGCGTTATCATGTTGCTCCCGATCAACGGCGATGTTGGGGCGGGAGCAGGGGCGGCCTGTGCGGGGGCCGGGGCCGCTTTACCACGGGGCTTTCTGCCGGTAGCGCCTGGTCTACCGAGATCTGCGGTATTTACGTTCAGACCCCCGAGGTTCTCAACAGCGGGCGCCGCTGCGGGAGCTGCGGGAACTGCTTTCCCTGCCATGGACGCTTCAACCGCGGGATCCATCGTAAGCCCTAGGCTACGTTGGGCATCTGCCGCACCCGCCTGCGTATTGGCTGCGGTTAACCCAGGATTACGTCGCATAGACGCAGCCATCGAATCCGCAACCGACGACCCCGCACCTGCGGCGGTAGCTGTCCCCGCCGGTTTCATGCTGTTTTTCATGGCTGCAGCGACTGCAGGGTCTGCCTCCGCTGCTGCGCGGCCTAACCCGCGACCAAAAACGCCCGCACGATGCAGGCCGTACATACCAAGACCGGCTCCGCCGAGGGCCATCGCGGGCAGCAACAAGCCAGGACCGGAAGATTCATGTTCATTGGACATAATTACACGTAGTATATAGTTTGAGTAGGGTAGATCAAAGCTGTTTGAATACTAAAAAAGAGCTCTAGGTCGGATTTGAACCAACGGCCTGCCCCTTACAAGGGGGCTGCTCCACCAACTGAGCTACTAGAGCGATCAAGACAGCTACGTGTATAGCAGCTCCAATACTTCCTTGCGGAAATACTTTGGCATGCTTTGTCTTTTCATATCAGCCTCAGCCTCTTTTGTAGAGTACTGCAGCTTTCGGTACAGATCGGCGTAGGGCTCAGGCCGTGATTCACGCCAGAAATTGTAGTTGGCCGTAGCAGTTCGTCCATGCGGATAAGGCCCGTCCTTTACGTGTGTATAGAACAAAACCTGATCCGTCATAGGCAAACAAGCCATCGTCCGCGCTTGCTCGGCATTGAGTGCCTTGAGCTCTCGCACGTTCTGCGTAACCTCCTGGTCGAGATAACGCACAAGCGCTGAATTACCAAAGAACAGCCGGAGCAACCCTGTGAAGATTGCCCAGGCAACGAATGCGAATGCTGACATTACCTTTAGCAAAATAGACATGATTAACTCCATGACCCCTTAAAGGGACGTTATTACGTGTAGAGGCGGTACCACTAGCGGTATGAGCTTTTCCGGGTCCGTTACGTTAATTACTTTGCTAGTAACCACGAAATACCCCGTAGTGGGCGTTGCGATACCCGTGGGGTAATTGACGCAACCTTGCACGCCGGAAGCCGCCGGAGCGGTTGCCCGTGAAAAGGCCGAACCAGGTACATTCAACGCGGGAGCAGCATCCAGCGGAAATACCCAGGTACTATTGACGGTCTTACCCGTACCCAGTGACATGCGAAACGCTTGCATAGGGCGGACATGTTCCGCGCCTGAGAAATACAACCAACTATTCCCTTTGCAGTTTTGCTGCGAGAAGAATTCGTTGTAATCCGTGTACTCGTACACGGCATCCAAACGCCCCGTCATCGGACGAATGCTGTATTGGTAACCTTCCGCAGTCACATACGAAGGACTCGTCAAATCAATGACGGGCGCTGCTTTACCTTCAGCATCCACCCAGTAGTATCCAGGACCGCGTGCGCCTGTAGCACCCGGCACACCCTGGGGTCCTTGCGGACCTGTCGCACCTGCTAGTCCTTGCGGACCTTGAGCGCCTTGTGGTCCTTGCGGACCCGTTGCACCGTCAGACCCCTTAGCGCCTTGGAGTCCTTGGGGACCCTGAGGTCCTTGCAGGCCTGTCACACCGGGCAATCCCTGTGCACCTTGAATACCTGGATTTCCTTGCGGTCCAGAGAGTCCCATCGGACCTTGCGGTCCCGGAACCATTGAGTCTGCACCCGGAAGTCCGGGTGCGCCCTGTATACCGGGATCGCCCTGCGCGCCCTGTGCTCCAGGTGCCCCCTGAGGTCCTTGAGGTCCCTCGGCACCAGGAGCGCCATCCTTACCGTCTTTGCCATCACGCCCATTTAGAGCGTCGATAGCCGTTTCCGTAAGTACGCCAGCGTCATTGCTAGTTCCCACAGTGTTGTCCGTACGCGCATTCGCAGGCATGTCCGCGTTAGCGCCACACGCAGCAAGCAATACGAACATCAGACTACTTTTACGTAGTGAATTCATCAGTAACCCCCTTGTATTGGTTACTGACTCATACCGTAAAACAGGGTATTTTTCGGTGCTCTCGACGGGAATTGAACCCGTGTTACCGGAGTGAAAATCCGACGTCCTAACCTCTAGACGACAAGAGCATCTGTTTCCCATCGTGGGTCAGATAATACTTAAACCCGTTTGTAACAGGGTTCACTTCCCACCGCAAATAGCCTTTTCGGATAAGCCCCTGCAACGCACGATCAATATTGGCCCGAGCTGCATACGCAATTACTTCCTTGATTTGGTGAACACTAAGTCCTGGGGTCTTGTGAAGCGTGTCCAAAATAGCCAGCTGTTGATCACTAACAATGTAATGCCCTACGCGCGGTTTATTGCGCACGGCTAACCCAATCACCGCAAGTTTCATTTTAAATTACTCGCTAGGTAAGACATCAAAGCCTTGAGAGCGTTAGTATGTGTATCAAAGGGTTCCAAGTAAAGAACCCTAGTACAATTACCTTTTACCACAATAAAAACGTGGGCACGCCAATCACGACTTGTGGTCACCTGACTCAGATACGGACCCATCGCTGTCGCACCGTAGCGACGTCTCGCTAACACGGCTACCTGCGCAAACTGGTCCGGCGTAAGTTGCATCCACTTGGTCACAAAGTGAAGTCAGCAGTTCATTGAGTTGATCGAACTCAGAATAACTCAACCAGTGGTTTGTAAACGCAAAACTCTGGCGTTCAGCCAACTTTTTCTTGTCCGACAAGTAAGCCAGATAAATACGAATGGCTTCTGTAGGTGACATCCACTAAAATATAGCCAGTTTTGCGAGGTCTTGGTGCCGTCAAATCTGGATACAGCCTATTCCGCAGCGTACACCGCGCTCACCAAGTGTGCTGAGCTCACGGCCGTGCTGCAGCCCCATCAGATTCGTGTGCGTGACCGCCTTAAGAATCAATCGGGGTTAGTAGTCGCGCACGGTCTCGGTACAGGCAAGACTCTTTCGTCGATTGCTGCGGCAGACGCACTGAGCATGCCCACGACCGTAGTCGTACCCGCCGCACTGCAAGCCAACTACCGAAAAGAGCTCGGTCAGCACCGTAAAGAGAAAGATCAGGGTTTCAGCGTTACGTCGCTACAACGTATCGCCCGCGGTAAGACGTCCCCTGACCTGCACAACCACTTACTCATTGTGGATGAAGCACACCGATTACGTGAACCGTCCGGTTCTAGTCGACAGGTCTTCAATAAACTGAAAACCGAAAAACGCCTTCTTCTCACAGCAAGCCCCATTTACAACCACCCTGCGGATCTAGCGTCGCTCGTAAACCTAGCGGCAGGTGAGCACCTACTTCCCGTAGATCGGGGTAACTTCGAGAAAGCATTTACGCGCACCGAAGTTACCCATCCAGGCCTCATTGGGCGCTTAATGGGCGTCAAGCCTGGCGAGCATAAAGTGCTCACCAATACCAAGCACCTCAAAGGTGTACTAGACAAATGGGTTGATTTTCACGAAAGTACCGACAAAAAAGATTTCCCTTCATCGGACGTAAAAGTAATCAAAGTCCCAATGTCGGAGAAACAACAAGAAGTAAATAACGCATTGCTCAATAAAGCACCCATCTGGGTGCAATACAAGATTCGTAAGGGCTTACCGCCTTCGAAGCAAGAAGCTACGAAACTGAATTCCTTCTTGGCTATGCAACGCCAAGTCTCAAATAGCCCTCAGGCCTACAGCCACGGGATGTCTCTTGGCGAAGCCGTTAGCCACAGCCCCAAGATACAATTGGCGGCGCATAATTTCATGTCTGCACTGCAGAAGAATCCCAACCACAAAGCAGTGGTCTATTCCAACTATCTACAAAGCGGACTGCATCCGTACAAGCACATCCTTGAGCACCACAAGGTCCCTTACGGTGTATTTTCAGGGGAGATACCCAAGGAAGAACGCGACCAGCTCGTTCGTGATTACAATCAAAACAAGATAAAAGCGCTTCTGATCAGCACCGCCGGGGCCGAAGGCCTTGATCTAAAGGGGACACGCCAGATACAAATCTTGGACCCCCACTTTAATGATGAGAAAATCAACCAGGTCGTAGGACGCGGTATTCGTTACAAGAGTCACACGCATTTACCTGCGGCCGAACGACATGTGTCCGTCGAACGCTACTTAGCCACGAATAGGCCGTCACGTTGGTCCTTAATGGACAATAAAAAGGATATTTCAGCGGACGAGTATATTCACAATTTGGCGCAGGACAAAATGAAGTTCAACAATCAGTTCACTGCGCTACTACGGCCGCCGCCCGTACCCAAGAATCCTTAGCTGCAGAGGTAGGGATCGAACCTACGACGTCCGCATTAACAGTGCGGTGCTTCTACCGGCTGAGCTACTCTGCAAAACAACTACAATAGGTATATATGCGGTCCCTCTATTATTCGCAAGGAAAATCACAAGCTCTTACCAAGCTTGGACTTGCCGCCACGACGGAACACCTCCTGCCACGGCTGCTCAAGCGTATGGCGATGGGTGCCGGCGTCGGAGCCGTTACGTCAAGTATTGCTGGAGGCGATCTCGCCCCTGGCGCGATGTTAGGTGCCGGCGGAGGTCTTTTAGTAGGTAGTCTGGCGTCTCGTAGGAGCGGCCTGCCAACTAATAACCCCAAGGTAGATGCGCGTGTAGAGCGGCTCCACCAATACCTGAATAAAAATCCGTATTCCCCTATGGGACACGCCCTGCAAGAACAAGCGCTTAATCGTGACTTGACGTTGGGTGCCATTGGTGGCGTCGGTGGAGGGTTGCTGGGATCCGCCGTGTCTAGGCCCAGCAGCGTTGCGCCGCAAGAACCGGCGTATTGATATGGCGGGCACTCCTAAACACCAGGTCGCCTTCCATGGATCGCCAACGCCAGGCATATCTAAACTCGAACCAAGGCTAGACCCGCGTACGCAGACCAAGGCGCTCTTTCTTAAGAAAGACCCGGAGAGTGCAATGATCTATGCGCTCTTACCTAACCGGTCTAAGACCAATATAAATAGCACTACAAAAGATGGTAAATTCGTACGAGGGCATGCCGAAGTAGAAGGCGATTTACTCCACAAAGGGTACCTCTATGAGGTACCCGTCCCTGTAGATAAACGTAGCGCTACCGATACGCACCACTTAAGAAATGCTGCTATTCCGCGGTCCGTGCGTACGGTCACCCAAGAGGACGCACGTAAAGCAGGCTGGACGTGGTCAAAGAAGGCTGCGGAGGACGCCCCCGGCATTCCCGACCGCCATTACCACGCGGACCTGCCTACTGTAAACAAGCCTCTCACGTGGAAAATGTCTCTCCAAGAGCACCACGCGGATATCGCAGGCCATCATTACGATTTACGTTTAATTGACCCTGATACGGGACATGCGCATTCCTGGGCGTTGCCCAAGGCTCAAATGCCTGAGCCCGGTAAGTCCGTGCTCGCCGTGCAGCAGCCGACGCATACTTCCGAGTACGCGCTCAACTTTGGTAAAGACAAAGAACAAGAAATTGCCCAAGGCTATGGTAAAGGCCGCGTTAAAATCAAAGCGCTTGAAGAGATAGAAGTCTATCACAGTAAGCCCACTGAAGAAGGTACACGCGTACGCTTCAACCGCTACAGCTCCAAGGGCCCGGAGGAGTATGCCATTGTTCGTACTACAAGCGGTCAAGACTTACTCGTTAATAAAACGTTGGCCCGTCATCGGTTGCCCCATCTAGACTTTGGGGAAAAGCCCGTTGTAAAAGAACACGCACTTAAAGACATCGACTTCGGCAACAACAGCGAAGTGATGATGCCTAAGTACGACGGCGCCCATACGCTGCTGGACTTAGACAAGACAGACCGTATTCCCCGGCTGTTTTCGTATCGTATCCCCAAGCGGCATACCGCCGGCGTCATTGAACATACGCATAAAGTTCCCTCATTGCTGACAACGCGTGTCCCCAAGGAATTACGCGGCACGGTATTGCGCACTGAGACTATCGCTGTAGACGCTAAGGGCCGTGCAATTCCAGCAAAAGACATTGCAGGAATGCTCAATGCAACAGTGCCCAACTCTAGAGCCAAGCAGGAGGAAATGGGTGCGCACTTGGTGCCTGTCATCCTCGATGTCGAGAAATATAAAGGTAAGTCTGTACAAGATCGGACTTTCCGTGAGCGCTATGAGCTCGCTAAGCAAATCAGTACACACTTACATTTGCCCGTGACCGATGCTGCTTTCGACAATGCGTCTAAGCGGAAACTACTCGCATCTATTCGCGCCGGTAAAAACTCAATGACGGGTGAAGGCGTTATTCTACGCCCCTTAGACACAGCTGGCTTAGCCAGTAAGGCTAAACTGCGTCCTGATCACGACGTCCACGTACGACGTATTTTCGAAGCTACAAATAAAGACGGCCAGGGCACCGGACGTGCTGGTGGTTTTGAATATTCCTGGACACCCCGCGGCCCTGTTGCGGGACGTGTCGGCAGTGGCTTTGAGCACACCATGGCTACAGACATGCTGCGCAAACCTGAAAACTATGTCGGTCGCGTCGCCAAAGTAGAAGCCGAACAGAAATACCCCAGTGGCGCCCTTGGCAAGCCCAGCTTTCGTAGCTGGCATTTGGATAAGTAAAATGTTTGTACCTACGAAACTAAAAACAGGCTCTCTTTTAGAGTCCCCCACATTTGTCTCCCAAGGACTTATGGCGGGTGCGGGTATTGGCGCAGGCGCCACCGCCGGCGCACTTGTCGACGATGAAAATCGTGGGCGTGGCGCCGTTACGGGTGGTCTTCTCGGTGGATTACTCCACGCACCCTACATTACGACTAAATTACGTGATCAAGGCGCAGCGTCGCATTTTCTAGTAGATGCTGCCCATAAACCTTTACTACAACACCCCGCGGCAATGCTGGCCGCGCCGGCCGCAGTAGGCGGCGTTGTTGGGGGCGCGGGTACGGCACTTTTAGATTACTCACGATTACGCGGGCAGCGGAACGCTGGGGAAGATGGCGTAAAAGAAGGGTCCGTTTATCGACACGGCCGTTTCCAGGCACTCGCCAATTTAGGTCTCTAAACGGCCCTCCGCTTGGTATTTACAACGTAATTACGCATAATACCAACTAAAGATTTCCCGCCTACGCCCCGGAGTATACGATGGCACGCACATTTATCCGTCAGGACACACAGATCCGCAAGAGCGATCTGTACGACGACAGCGTCACACCGTCTGTGACCAATTACGAGACCAATCCTGTAAACATCGAGGATGATCTCAACTCCTTGCGGTCTCAGGTGCAGAACGTCTTGAACCGTAACGGTGCGACCTTCCCCACGGGGAAGTGGTACGACGACATGACGGCTCCGGTCACGTTTGAGAACGGCATCAAGCGCGGTGTCGATAAGTTAAACCAAGAACTGCATGACCTTGAGCGCAAGCGCGTCTTGGTGGCTGCGGACAAGTATCTCACCGATCTTAAGGTCGGCATCCGCGCGATTGGCACCTTAACTACTACAGGTGTCTTTTCGAACGGTGAGACCGTCACCATTGGAACGAAGACCTACACGTTCCAGACCGTTCTCACCAACGTCGATGGTAACGTACTGATCGGCGCCAACGCCACCGCGTCGCTAGCAAACCTCGCAGCGGCCATTAACCTCGGCGCTGGCTCGGGCACTGTCTACGCTGCCGCGACCACGGCCAACACCGACGTGTACGCGACGTCGGGTGCAAGCACGCTTTCGCTGTTTGCACTTAATGCTGGCACGGCGGGCAACTCGATTGCCACGACCGAAACTGCGACCAACGCGTCGTTTGCGGGTGCCACTCTGTCGGGCGGTTCCAACACGGCCAACTACGTCGTGCTCCCGCCTGTAGCACTGCCCAACAACACCACGGCCGCGGTGGGTTCGGTAACGACTCGCGGTACCGTCTCCGCGTTCCACACGGGCACCTTCGGCACCCACGCCCTCGATCTCGTGTCGGGCGCGTCGGCAATTAACCCGAAGAACCTTTGCAACGTCATCGACTCGGTCACGCACGACCCGATCCTTTCGAGCGGTCGCGTCATTTATGCGTTGTTCCAGGTCGAGTCGAACGTCGATGGTCAGACCCTTACAGGTTTCACCACGACGCGCGCACAGTTGTCGTTCGTGCGGCTTAACACCGCAGGTAATGCGCTCGAAGCCGTGCCGACCGGTGACATCGGTGGCATGACCATCCACTATTCGGCCACTGAGCGTAAGGCTCTCGAAGACCTGAATGAGCAGGATTTCCTTCGTGGTGCCGTGACGGATATTGCGGCCTCGACGACCGTGACCCGTCAAGTGGCGTACGACAACCAGGGCACCACCCCGGTTGAGCTCACCAACAACGCAACGTTGGATATCAACAGCGCGGGTCTTTTCTGGAAGATTCGCGACCTCGCAAATGCTGACTTGTTCACGATCACAGAGGGCAGCACGGGTGGCACTTCTACAGTGACGCTCGGCGCCGACGTCGATATCTTTGATTCGACCGCGGTCATCAACGACTTCGACAAGGGTCTCCGTGTAGACACGGGCGGCCAGCGAATCAATATCGGTGAGACCTCGGGTCTTATCGAGTCCACGGGTGCCAACGATCTGCGTATTCTCGGCGCTGGCGAGATGTACCTGGACGACGGCAACCAGACCGGCTCCACCTGGGCACAAACCGCGGGTATCAAGCTGTCGGATACCACGGCTGAGTGGAACGACTATGAGACGGCCTTCGGCGAGGTTTCGCTGCTTCGAGGTATTTACCTCGCGTACACGCAGGCCAGCCGTAACGACAAGATTTACGCGAACGTCACAGCGACAACCAACGCGGATACCGACGTTGGCGGCGTAGCGGGCGGTGCGAACCTCGACGCACAGCTCCCCGATATGAGCTCGGGCATCTTCACGCAGGTCTACGATACGTACCTCAACGGCAGCTTGCTTCGCCCGGGTGCAAACTCAGGTTCAAACCATGACTATTACCCCGGCACCAGTCTGGTGAACGGCCAGCTGAAGTTCGAGTTCAAGGTAAAGGCCAACGATGTCATTTGCGTAATCCCGTACATCTGATTTAAGCTCGTGAGCGGACAGGAGCTGAATCAGTGAACGTTAATAAAGCTGAAATCAAGATCTTCACCGCTCACGAGCTAGGTTGTCGCCTTGACGACCTTTTAGAGTCGAATACCAAAGATATGTACCGGCTGGAGGGTGGCGTAGTTGCCCTTAGGCGCGCCCTTGAAGATATCAACGGGCTGTTGGCTGTCGTAGATAAGGAAATGGACGCTGAAAAGTTTGACCTGGAACAGGCCAAAGAAATTAAGCGTTATATCCAGCGAGCAGCTCAGGTCATCACAAATCTCACTTTGAATACGGACAATAACCGTATTGCGTACGGCGGTCGCATGCAGGCGTTAGGCCTCGCAGTCGAAGTTGCCAAGAAGTACCAAGACGAAGAATCCAAGAAGGTTGCGTCGCTACAAGCCGCGATGGAACAGAATCGCGTCGTTAAAGATGGCGATAGCCATGAGATGACGGATAGTGATGGAGGGCGGCCCGTTGGAGTACGCCCTGGGCTATCTTTGAAGGAACAGCGCTTGGCTGAAGAAGCTGCTGAGTTGGCTTTGGAGGCCGCGAAGAATCCTGCGCCTGCAGATACAGTTTCGGAGCCCGCCCCGGTTGCGGAATCCGTTTTGGAGTCGGAAGAGCCCTCCACAAATGTGACCTCTATTCTGCCTAAGCGTAGGGGTCGTCCACGTAAGAGTGCCTGATGCCTGCTACGCCTGATAGGCACCCCGGAGAAGAAGACGAAGAGGGGTCCGTTTACGAAAACCTGACGCCAGGCAATGACCCGCCTGCGCTGGGTGGCGTGCGCATGGTGGACGGTGCATTCCGCATGCGCGACGCACAGGGTGTCTTTGATCCAAGGACGCTGTCGGATACTGAGTACAGCGCGCTCATTTCAGGGTTTGCGGGGATCTCCAGTGGTCCGTGGGCCCTGAACTTAACCAGCGCTTATTTGGAATGTACACCAATTCCGTTCTCGACACAGGCTATTTGGTGGACAGACAACACCAAAACAAAGAAGATCTTACAGGAATTGATACTCGCAGGTGGGGCTATATTCCCTACACAGATTCAATGGTCACTTTACGCAGCTGATGGTACCACGGTGATTCGCCAAGCTGTAGATGTGATCGTGTATTCGGGCGCATTTGAGATTAATCGAACAAGGACGGTAACGTAGTATGTTAGCTAGCCCCGTAGTCATTCTCTATGACAGCTCAAATAATCCATTAGCCGTCCAGAATGGTGTAGCAACTCCTGCGAGTACTCCTGCGCTAATGGCTGCAGGCTCTGACGGCACCAATAGCCGTTATATCCTCGTAGACTCCGCGGGTAGACAGATTGCCGCAGGTGCGGGTGTTGCCGGTACACCGTTGGGTGGTGTGCTGTCTATTCAAGGCGTGTCGGGAGGTACGGCTGTACCTGTCAGCGGTACGTTAACGGCCACGAACCCGAGCGTTGGCACAAATGGCTCCGCGATTCCTACGAGCTCTACGGAGATCGGTGGAAGCGACGGCACGAACCTTCAAGCCGCTCGTGTTTTTGACGGCGATACCGGTGCAGGCACCGAATACGACCTTGGTGTCATTATCCGTCTGCCGGGTTCAGGCGGATCTACCGCAGGCGGTCTTGCCGCGAGCCCTCTTCGCACGGACCCCACTGGTACGACGACGCAGCCTATTTCTGCCGCGTCGCTGCCGTTGCCCACAGGTGCTGCCACTGAGACCACCCTTGGTGGCGTACTTACTACGACGAATTTCCAAGCGCGCATCAATACGCTTGGGCAGAAAACTGCTGCGAACAGTACACCGGTTGTGCTGGCATCGGACCAAGGTGCACTGCCGATCCCCACCGCAGGCACTTCGACGTTATCCAACGTCACGTCTAGCGCAACAACTGTTACTATTCTTGCCGCGAACAGCGCACGCAAGGGCGCGATGATTTACAACGATTCAACGAAGAAGTTGTATTTGAAGTTTGGTGCGACTGCATCGACTTCAAGTTTCACGGTCATTGTAGATACCAACTCTTATTACGAAGTACCTTTCGGGTACACGGGTATTATGGACGGACTGTGGGCCTTGGCTAACGGAAATGCACGCGTAACTGAGTTGACCTGATGCCTCTTAACAGTGGCCCTGTTCTTCTGTACGACTCTAACGGCTTACCGCTCGTGCTCGGTCAAGTTGTTAAAGCTTCGTCGTTACCTGTAACTATTGCAAGTGACCAATGGGCGGACGCTATCGCCCGCGCTACGTACGAGCAGCTGACCGATGGTACAAACGGCCCCGTAGCTGTCAAAGCCGCGAGCACGGCGCCTGTTGCGACCGACAAGGCGCTTGTGGTCGTGCTATCGCCGAATCAGCCGGCGATTCCGGTCTCAAGCTCGCCTGCTACCAGTACACCTGGCATCGCATTCGGTACGGTGACGACTACGGCAGTCACCAACGTCGCTGTGCGTGCCACGGCCTATACCGAGCAGTCTGCGAACTTCACAGGCTCGATCTCCTCGAACAACGCAGCGGACGCGGCAGCAGGTACGGGTGCGCGCTCTATTCGCTTGTTTTGGATGGATGCGACGGGCGCGACTATCGGTACCGAGGATGTCACGCTGAACGGCACTACTCCTGTAAACCTTGTAACCGCTACGAAGTGCTTCATTGAGCGGGTTGAAGCGCTGACGGTGGGGTCTGGCCTAAAAAACGCAGGCGTGATCTCTCTGTTCACAGGTGCCGCAGGCGCCGGCACACTCGTAGGGACCATTGCTGCGGGTGACAACCAGACGTTCTGGGCGCACCACTATGTTCAGTCAGGCAAGACGTGCAGCATTACGGGTATGACTGGCAACAACAACAACGGATCGAACCAGTCTGTCTTGTCCTTACAGCACACAGTGATCCCTGTTGCAAACAAAGTGGCGGACCAGATTTCTGACTGGATCAGTTGTGGTGGTGCTACGTCGCAACCGCAGCGCGTGTACGGCTCGCTGATCAAAGTAACTGGCCCCTCGCGCATCGTGTTGTTTGCTGCGCCTGCGGGTACACCAAGCATCATTACGCGTGGTTCGTTCGACTTCTACGACTCTTGAGGGGCCACATGAAGCAGCGTGGGTACAACTGGCAAGACTGGAAAGCGGCGCTCAATGCGCGGCACGGTAGTGCGCAGAGTGTAGAAGATTATGACCTGACAACTCGCGCAAACGTAGTTGTGTGTTGGTTTGTCGATGGCAGCGACGAACACCGCTGCAACATGTGGCGCGGTGAAGTCCCTTACCTGGTAGTGGATGCGGGCTATGCGCAGGCGCAAAATGACGCCGACCTCGCTGAGTACGACTCGGGCGCAATTGAGTTTAACAGAGCTGTTGAGCAGAAGAACTACGACGGACGCGTAATTACCCAACCGATCACGCTAGGCTCAGGCCAGTGGCATTTTTGGCACGGCGAAGGAGATGACCCTGGCGCCGGAACAGTCGGTGGCGGGCAGGCCTTTGAAGCAACGCAGTCTACGGCGGGGGACAATCCCATTACATGGGTATACCGCGACCCCGTTTGGATTGCAGGCGGGTCGTTCCGATACCAGGGCGCTGAAATGGGCGACCATGTATCGTTCGTCATCTACGCACCTGCCACGGGTATTACCCCCAGCGCAGGGGGTAATACCGGCAATTGCAATCTACATTCGTCGGGTATTCTTCTGCCTGCAGCGGGTGACGGTGCCTACGACGTGGACCTCGCAACGGCCAACCCTGTTCCTACTTCGGACTTTGCGCCCTACACAGGTTTCTGGAACTACACACTGCCCGCCGATATGAAAGGCCGTGGCACCATTACACCGGGCGCACCCGGGCAGTCCAAATATCACTTGATCCCGGCAGACATCCCGCTCGACCAATTCGTGCACAAAGAGCGCTTGCTGGGAACTGGCGAAAGCTTTTACGAGCCCCAGAATATCAACGTCAGTCTCTGTCTACCCGGCTGGCAGTTTACGTGCACGCTGCATAATGCGAACGGGTCCCACACCGTCGAGTGCGTCTGGCGCGTGTTGGTGTCACGCTATTGGACTACGATGTAATTTACGGTTCCCCGAACAAGGGGCTCTAGTAGGACGGGCAAACGAGTGACCCTGAAAGACCCGAGCGCCGCAAGGCGTGGTGCAAGCTCTTAGGCCTGTGTAGGGACCGTATTTTCTTCGGGAGGACCATGAAACTCGTCGATTTAAACCCGCGCTTTCTAAACTCGGGCGGTCCTGGCATTACCCGTAAAAATGCAGCGGGTGAGCAGGAAGAGGCTCCGCTTGTCAGAGGCGTCGGAGTAGTTCTCGACTGTCCTTGCGGCAAGTGTGGCGATGAACTCTACGTGCCCTTTAGCGTGGCGTTAGACGGTACTGCTCGCCCTGATGACACTCACCACGGCTGGGAGCGCGAAGGCGATACGTTCGAGACTCTTACGCTAAAGCCCTCTGTTTTGCGTATTCAAAGTCGAGGCGGCTGTGGCTGGCATGGTTTTATTACGAACGGCCAAGTGACAACCTGTTAGTGTTTAAGTATTTCGGTACAGATAAGTATCATCGTGCCCCAAACGATTATGTTTACGGCTAGCACACCTAAAAAAACTACGGCTCGGAGTATTTGATCTAGCTTATCTTCTTTGTCGTCGTCCATGAGTAACCCAGGAGGTAACGGTGTACTACATCCACGAAGTCTTGAAACTTCTCGTGTGGATTATAGCCTTTCCGTTCGTATACTGGCTGCTGCGACGACCTGAAGCTGAGATGGCACGTGATATGTTCACGATTTAACCGGCATCTCAACAATAGCCTGTTCATAGATTGCGGCGACGCGCGCATGTACATCTGCTAGATACTGCGCGTCGGGATAGCCCCCGCTATGCATACGCCGGGCATACTCTTCGGCTTGGCGAGCATCTTTCGCGCGGCGCGCCAGGCGTTCACGTAACCAAAAACTATCTTTCATGGTTGTAGCTTAACTAAAACGCTAGCTTTAAGCTACGCACAAGTTTCTTACCCTCAGGGCCAAGTACCAGAGCTGTAAGTGTACCTTCAGGCGCCCAATCTGGTTCGACAAAGCGGACACAGGAAATCCCTTTTTCTTTAGCCTGCTGTTCAATCCAATCTAAATAAGAGCATTTTAGCAATACCAACGTATTGCTCTCCTGCCACCACTTGGATTCTATCTCAGGATAAGCGTCGACATAAGCACGTAAAGCATGCGCGGCTTGGCAGGCTTTGGCTCCTGGGGAGAGCGCACTACTTACCACTGCATATAACTTGGCGCGTCCTAAAGGATTCGAACCTTTGCACACGAAATCATTACTTTCGCAGCTCTGCCGCTGAGCTAAAGACGCATCGGTACCCGGAGTAGGACTTGAACCCACGACCTGCCGTCCCCCTGCCGAAGCCGTGGGAGGCCGCTCTGCCACTGAGCTATCCGAGTAAAACACAGAAGCCCCAGAAGACACGAGTGTTAACTCGGCTTTCTGAGGCTCTTCTTGCAGATCGTTGCGGGCGTTGAAACCGCTGCGGTCAATGCGAGGTGTTCATATGTGTATCGTATGCAGGGATCCCACGGGTGTCAACAACAAAAAAGTCAAACCGCGTAAGACAGCGGGGTTCGTAGGTTTTCAGGGACCTGCTGCTGCAACCGATAGTTCAGTTCTTTAGAGCTTGCAGGCCATCTATACAGGGGCTTTCCCATAATGCCCTGATACGCCAAGGCACTATGCGCTTGCGCTTTAGCCGGATCTACGAGGGGCTGTGCTGCTTTCAAAGGGGCTATGGCCTGTTCGGCTGCGTGAACACCCGCAGGCATAGACGAACCGGGCAGCATAGCCTTTACGTTTAAGGCTGCGAGTTTACCCAACCCGAGTACTTGTAGAGCCTGCAACGCGCCACTTTGTCGATGTAACATGTGCGTAAGGTAGCCCAAAACCTAAAAAAGCAGAAACGCCGAAGCACTAGGTTTTACCCTATGCTTCGGCGTTTCTGCTCTAGTGCTTCATGCGCGCCTTCTCAGACTTGACGAATTCTCTGTAGAACTTCACAAGTCCCTTGACGTGGCGTTTCGCCATCGCATCGAACTGCGTCCCTTCGACAGCCGGAGTCGACCGCGCGTACGCCTCGAAGTGTTTCGCGGTAGCGAGCAGCAATTTGCAGTTTTCCTCATGCGACAACGGAGCGAATTTCTTCGCTCGCTTACGCAGGCCGCCCTTGTTCACGACACGCCTGCCATTGACAATCCGGTCCGCACGCTTCTTTGTGGCTTTCTTCATAGAATGACCCTCCTTAGTGGTCTACATTCCTATACCGCAAAGGAGGGTGATTTTATGATGCGCTACGGCACCACAACGGTCTTGCCATCAGGCGTAGACGTAAACCGCCCCGTCAGCACGAGCTTACCTTCGCGCACCAATCGCGTACGTTCGGCGATGGCATTGCGTATGATGTGCTGGACGTGGAATGCAGTGTTCTCCAACAACCAGCCAATCATTTGTTCGAGCTTGCGCTCTTCGCTTTTCAGCTCGACACAATACCGGCGCTGTAACACGCGGCTACGTGCGATATTACGTGCCTTGGCTTTGTTGAAAACATCGCCTTCCCACATGGGCACGTAGTTGTTCCATTGGAACGCAATTTGCGCCTTGTTCATGTGATTGACACACCAGTCAATGTACATGTGGTTACCGTCGAGCATGCGTGCTGCGGTGACCGTGCGCGGGGACTCGGTGTCCTTGAAGTATGTGAACTTTACGTAAGGCTGGTTATTGGTCGACGCCATAACAGCTCTCTTTCTCTCAGTCAGTTTCTGCGTTTTCGTTTAGGTTAAGGGTTTCGTGTTTGTAGTCATTAATAAGCGCACCGGTTTCCTCCAGGCGATAAACCTGGACTCCAGCGTAACGCGCGTGCTCGTGAACGCGGGCTAGGTGCTCTTCGGCACGGTAGGCCTCGTCGTAAATAATCTGCACAATACCTGTATTGCAGATCTGCTTGAAACACTGCCAACACGGCAGAGCTGTACAATAAAGAGTGCAGCCTTTAAGGCTTACACCGTGAGATGCCGCCTGCGAAATAGCGTTATTTTCTGCGTGGATGGTTCTCGTGCAATGTCCGTCTTCCATCATATGTCCGACGTCATCACAATGTGGCGCCCCGCGAATAGACCCGTTGTACCCAGTAGCAACAATGGCCCTGTCCGGCGACACAATCACCGCCCCGACCCACTTACGATCACACGTCGCTCTGGTGGACACTTGCTTAGCAATGTCCATGAAATAACCCATCCAATGTTTACGCATGGCTGACTTCCAAATACTACGCTAGAGAAAATAAAGAGGGCCCCGCAGACACCAATGTCCACGGGGCCCAAGTCACGAAGGCAGCCATAGAAATATGGCTCAGGGACTTGGGTCCGACAAGGGATACGTGAGGTAACTGACCTCGATCCAACATTGAACGTTAAACGCAGTATTACAATTAGTGCAAGTAAATTGTATGGTGTCCCCGTCTTCTAACTCGCGGTCAAAAGTACGATGGAAGAATTTACAGTTTGGACAGATCGGTTTGTTGTCCCAGGCCAAGGATCTTCTCCTCGTCAATTACTAACCCAGAGACATTACCACGTGTAGCCGTCTGAACACCATGGCCGAGTGCCGCCACCGCAACGACGTACTGCAAATACTCGGGGTAGATTCTGGTGATGATCCCTGTATGGTCTTCACCCCTTACGTTGATCTTCACAACGGCGTTGAGTTCATATTTCGGCTGGAGTTCGTATTCTTTGACCCAGCGCATCATGGCTTTGCGGTGTTCCGCATGTAGTAAATGCAAGGCGGCGTCAAGAACGGCTACCATCTCAGCGTTCACACCGTCCCAGCGATCGTCTAGCTCCTTTGCAAGCGCAAAGCCGTCCCAGTCATGTTCATCACGTAAAAGTTTGAGTACATCGCCATAGGCGTTGTCCTGCTTTTCCCAGTCAGGATTTTCATCGTAGTTATCCTCAGCGGTGAGCTCGTCCATCGGAGGCCCGTACTCCGAATCAATCTCACACAGTCGGGTACAGAGTTCCCAGGCTACGCGGCTGTACACTAGGTATGATTCAGCCTTGGGACGCGGTGGGATCACGGTTGCCTTCGTGGACACTTCAGGCAGTGGAAGTTGGTCAGTCATAATTCACTCTTTCGTACAAATGGTGAGTTCCAGGCCCTCACGATTGTTGACCTTATCCGCCATGACTTGCCGCTGGTCCGCGTCGAACATGATCCAAGACAGCGTATGCAGATCAGCGGCCGGTACAGGCTCAAAGAACCAGCGTGTGACGTTCTCGTAGTGCTTGCCCAGTATCTTATGATTGAGGAGAGAAATAGTAGGGTCCAGAGCCATCATGGCCATGTACATGTTCTTGGAATGGTCGAAGAGCGAAATGCGTGTAATTTCTGACCTCCGGATAAATGCATCGTGTGCCACGGTGCCCAAATGTTTGAGTGAGTCCAACGCGTGCTCTGCGTACGCTTGCAAGTCTTCTTTGTATTCCGCGGTGCGCTCTTCGAGGGATAGAGTCTGAATACGGTGAGTACCGCGAGACGCTTGCTCCATGAAGTCTTCGTCGGGCAGTAGGTTTTCTTTGTCAACATTGACTTCGACGATGGCCCAGCGTCCATCCTTGCTTGCGTTAGCAGCAAAATACGGCGCGTAGCAATTGCTCAGGTAGACCATTTCGGTATGGGACGGATGCTTCGTGAAGTTGCTCTCCATCTTGGTGTGTTTACGGCTACGTAGGCCTTCTTTCAAAATGCGCTCTACATGGCGCTCACTTGTACCGTGGTAAAGAATCATTTTACCCGTCTCCAATCGTATTTGAATTCATCAAAGGGTATGTGACGAATGTCCCCATCGGGGCCATGGAGCTCTAAAATACGTTCATGAATACGTATTACAGTCCAATAAACCTTGGACTGTTCATCCTTAGGTTTGACCTTATCCCCGACAGAAATGCGCATTCAGGACCTGTAGCTGGCAAGCCACCAAGCGGGTGGTTTCCAGGGCCAGCCAATGGCCTGCGCAGCTAGCGTCAATTTTCCCATCCAGTCCTCCCCTATAGTACCCGTCGTAATCAACCCGGTGGTCGTGAGGTTGCTGGGATAACCGCGCGCTGCCCATTCCGACGACGCGCTGATAGCGAGTCCGACCATGTCGTAGCCATCAGAGTCACAATGCCTGACGAGCTCACAATCGAACTTCGTTAGGATCTTCTCGATGGCGCACTCGGCGTCCTCTTCGTCTTCAATGTCAGAGCTTCGCGCTTTCATGTACGCTAGGACGCACTCGGGTAGACCGTTTTCGTAATACTCTTGGTCGTCCTCGCCCCAGCAAAAACCAAACCAAATCTTCGCATCCGTCGACTCTCCCATAATTACACCGGCATCCATTCAGTCATAAATTGTTCTTTGGGTATGTTCTTCACTGAGCGCAGAGGCCCAGGACCTGATACGGTAATTACGTCATCGACGATGCCAACGATGCGCCAAGACATCCCTGTGTCTTTGAAACGCCAGCGTTGGCCCATTTCGGGTTCAGGAATCATGAAACGAGATGCCATGTTGTGTCAGCCGGTCGTAGATGAGTTCGTCGACCTCTTCAATGAGGTCTTGAGGCGTATTTACCTCAACTTCGAAATCATCGCCATCGGCTTTAAGTATTAGAGTGTACTTGCCGTTCTCTTCCGTGATCTTCACATTGAAATCGATCTGCATATCAAAGCCTCGCTACTAAAATTCTAGGGTCTCGTATATTCTGCGCCCCGAACACAGCTAATAAAGACATGGGGCGAGTTGCGTCTAATTGCGCTTCTTCGATGTGTTTGATGACATCGGAGCGTTGTAGTGGTGGGAGTCTCTTCTTGAAGAACCACCAGTTATTCACATCAAGCGTTTCATTGTGTACTGCGGGTAGGCCGTTCAATGTTCGCGACGTCATGGCGTGAGCGTTGACCACGTAGTCGAACGTGTATAATTCATTGACCTTAGCCAAGGTCCCTATCTTAATAAGCCCTCCGAATTTGACGAGAGGGCCGTAGACATCTATGAACCGTACTTTATTGTACGGATTAATGGTCAAGCGCCGGTCCGCTTCCGCGGTCATCGCGACGAGCCTGTATCGATGTCTACACCATTATTTCCGCAGCTAATGCCGTAGTGTTTACCGCCGTAGTTCACACCAAACAGTAAGCCCCAAATGATAATAAAACCAAGGATTGTTGTTATACATCCTGGCCCTGACACGCTTACGTTTGTATCGCTCATAAACTAGCCCTCACGTATTCTTATACCAGAGGTTTACGTCCTGTGTTAAGAATAATCCATGCCGAGCATTGTTCGTGAGTACATGTTGTTACTCGACATTCTAGAGCAAGAACACCTGCGGGACGCTCACTTCATGCGCACCGAACAGTTCGACAAGATCAACGATCGTATGACCAGGCTCTGGCATTACATGACAGAGACCGAGATGAAATACGTCGAAGAGAAACTAAAAGAAAAAGGCCCAAGACCTATCGTGCTTACACGCGATGACTTGGGCCTTCGTACTAAGTAACTGACTAAGGGGTATTGGCGTGCCCCGTTCGGTCCTCAAACCGAAGAATCCGGTCATTGTCGTCATTAACCGAAACAATGTAACCCCAGCCGTCCACGTCAACGCCGAATAACCCGTTGATTAAACCGAGAACGCCCAAGGTACTAACACGGACCTCACTGGTATCTTCAGGGCGTGCGTCCTTCACGGACAGGGACGCAACTTGGATCGTCGGGTGTAGTGTAAGAGCCTCATTAACACGAACGCGGTGATTAAAGAGACGGTTTACGGCTTCAGGGTCTGCTTCAAGTGCTTCGTTCAAAATACGCACTGCATCCCGGATTGCTAGGAGATTCATGTCTTCTCTTTCGAACGATGTTTGCGTTCAATGATCTGTGCTTTGCGCTTTAGAGCAGGCACGATGACGTTCAAAATATGTTCGTAAATAGCAGGCTCAACGCCAGACTCTTCGTACAGCGTGTCTTGTAGATAAGACCCTGCAAGAGACCATGCTGCCGCTTTGGTAGATTTGAATTTCTTCATAGGAAGAATTTCTTGCCGCACCGTACACACGTCATTTCATACCAGTGCATAGGCCACGGCTTACCATCGGTGTGTTCCACGATTAAACAGAGAAATCGTTCGTATTGTTTAAGCCATCCGACTTTCATAGTCACCAGTCCCCGCTAGCTCCGCCGCCGCCAAAATCACCGCCTCCGCCATCAAAGGCGTCAGAGACACTGCTAGCGGCGTCACCTACAGAGTCCAAAATACCCTCAATCACGGTGGACAGCAGCCCGCCGGTATCTACGTCGGCAGAGGTAATCACCTGTATTTCCCGTTCACTGCAATGCGGACAGTTCGGTGCGTTCCGTGTAGGTTGAAATAGTTGCTTGCACTTATTGCACGTTTCCATAGTCATTGGCCATCCAGTAAATTGAGGAGCTTGTTCATGGCGTACATTGCGGGATGTTTTGTCTCGGTTAGGTCTTCACCCAGACGTAGTAAATGCTGGCGCACGGTATCGTAGTACTCATCGCGGCGCAGTTGCTCCAAGTTGAACAGGTCTTTGGATTGATTTGGTGATATCACAGAAGCCTCCTAGCTAAAAACTAAAAAGATGCGATTGCTCGCTTATGTAAGGCGCTCTTTAGGCACCTTCAAGTATTTTGTTAACCGCCCTATGCCGGCGGTGATCAAGCTTTTTTCGTGTACGTCAGTAATGGACTGATCACGTTCCATTACCTTCGTACATATACCTAGCGTGCTAGCGCATCTAGAACAATTGGTAGGGCGACTAGCCACCGGGACTATGGGGAAGACCATAGTTATTACCCGCGGGGTCATTCACGCGCTAGCGTGTCCCCTGAATCCCAGGCAACCCCCTGGGCGGATTATATTCCTACATCCTGTTAGGAATGCGTTTATCGAAAAGACATTATCGGTTCTTCCACCGATATTGTCCCACCGCACATCAGACAGCTATTAGCCTGATGCAGCACGTCTTGTTATCTTGCACCTGTTTAAGTTGCACTGTCCAGTCCAAGAAGTCTGTTAACCTTCTTGTTACTGTCCAGCGCCAGATGCTCAAGAATGAACATATAGCAAATCCACTCTATATTCCTATACCAGCTTTGGCCCCTGTTTTTTGTCGAAGTAATTCTTGCTCACCATGTTGATCGCGCCACCGGCTGCTGCAAGCTGCCCGTACCCGCGGCGTTTGAAATAGGCAGGCAGTCTGGGGTTGTGGATATTCTCCACGCAGAACACCAGGTCGGGCTCGTACTTATCCAGGAACTTGGTGAGAGATCCCGAGCCCATGGTGTCTGCATTCATGTTGGCAAGGTCTATATCAACGCCTATGCGGATGGACCTGCGCACGTATATTTCAATGCCGGGTTCTTGGACCCAGGCATTGCGATACTTGCTAGCTAGGAA
>Ga0315274_10000200_pt1 | contig 90716 bp, 84 predicted proteins | sample YL17G02_20_MG_FD_203700 | JGI IMG/M metagenome (GOLD analysis project Ga0315274, IMG submission 203700) | Sediment microbial communities from Yellowstone Lake, YNP, Wyoming, USA - YL17G02_20 | ecosystem: Environmental > Aquatic > Freshwater > Lake > Sediment | place: USA: Wyoming | collected...
CCAAGACCCTCGAAGATGTGAGCGCCTCGCTCGAAAAAGCGATTCAGGACACGAGGTCTCTGACGTTTGACCTGAGCAACCCGATACTTTATGAGCTTGGGTTTGAGGCGGCAGTTGCGGAATGGCTCAATGAACAGGTCCGCGACAAACACGGCATAGCCACCGAGTTTGAGGACGACGGCCAATCCAAACCCTTGGACGACGACGTGCGGGTACTTCTGTTCAGAAATGTCCGTGAGCTGCTTATCAATTGCATCAAGTACGCCAATGCCAGCAAGGTGAAGGTGCGGGTGCGGAGGATTGACGGGGCGATAGAGGTTATCGTTGAAGATAACGGCATTGGGTTTGACCCGGCGGAGGCGAGGTCGATGGCGGCCCGAGGAGCAGAGTTTGGGTTTTTCAGCATTCGTGAGCGGTTAGAGGAATTGGGGGGGCATTTTGAGATTGAGTCGCGGCCGGACGCTGGCTGCAAAGCGACGATGACGGCGCCGGTTAAAGGGCAAGGCCAGAATAAGGAGGGATAATTATGAATACGAGAGTTTTGGTTGCTGATGACCACGCGATTATTCGGCAGGGGCTGTGCTCATTGCTGGAGAAAGAGGGGGATATTGAGGTGGTGGGGGCAGTGGAAGACGGTCGCAAGGCGGTGGAGCTTGTGGGACAGCTTTTGCCGGACATAGTGGTTATGGACATAAGTATGCCGAATTTGAACGGGATAGATGCCGCCCGGCGGATTGTCTCGGAGAATCCGTCTGTGAAGGTGGTGGCGTTGTCGATGCATTCGAGCAGGCGATTTGTGACGGAGATGCTCAGCGCGGGTGCGTCGGGATACATACTGAAGGAATGTTTGTTTGACGAGCTAATGGATGCAGTAAGGACGGTGTCCGGTGGCGGGATATATTTAAGCCCGAAGATAACGGGAGTAGTGGTTGACGATTACCTGAAGCGATTGTCCGGTCAATGTCAGCCACAGCGGGCGGCTTTGACAGAGAGGGAGCGAGAGGTGCTGCAACTGTTAGCGGAGGGCAAGAGCACCAAGCAGATTGCACTTGACCTGCACGTCAGCAACAAGACAGTGGAGTCGAACCGGCGTGCGATGATGGAAAAGCTCAATATACACAGCGTAGCGGAGCTTACGAAGTATGCTATTCGTGAGGGGCTGACTTCGTTAGAGTAGCGATTTTGTGGAGTTGAGAGGCGAGGCGAGAGTGTCTGTTTCGGTGAAAGGCCCGTGAGGGTACGTTTTGGATTGTCGTATTTGAGCCACTTTTCAATTTCAAAACAGGATTTTAGGAAGTTGATTTTCAGGAATTGGCTATCTGTATTTCTGTGGCTATGGCCGATAAAATCGGTAGCGGCGGCTGAGGATGCCGTGCCGGTTCTTTGGGGGGCCCTTGGGGGGGCAGGAGCCGGAAAGGAGTCAGTTGCCGCTGTGGGGTCGCTCAAGGACGAGATGAAAGTTGCCTCGCCGAGGGTCATACCGAAACGCAGATTCAGATTGTGGGTTTGTGGTGCACCGGGCAACCGGTGCGTCTTTTTTTTAGGGGGTGGAGGATTTGAATCCAGCTAATTTCGACCGGGAGCAGCGGTCTTGTCTGTCTGGAGGACCTTGCTTTCGGTACCTGCGAGGAGTCGTTTAACGTTTTCGCGGTGTCGGATGACGACCACAATTGGTATTACAGCAGCGGCAACCAGGAGTGGCCAGAGGTCGGCGAAGTACCAGCCGGTATTGAGGGCGATAGCGGAAACCAGCACAAGAGGAAAGATGAGGGATGCGGCGATGGAGGCGAGGGAGATATATCGCCAGATGAGGACGAAGATGAGCCAGATGAGCAGGGCGGCGATTGCACAGATTGTGTAGTAGGGATAAAGGCCGAGTGCGACGCCGAAGCTGGTGGCGACGCCTTTACCGCCTTTGAATTTAAGATAAATGGGGAATATATGGCCTGAAATGGCTGCGCAGCCGGCGGCGAGTGTCAGGAGCAATTGTGCGATGGTGGGCGGCGAGGATGACAGTGACACGGCGGCGAGGGTTGGGAGCAGGCCTTTTGCGGTATCAAGGACAAAGCAGAGGTACGCCCATTTTTTGCCGAGGGCCCGTGCGAGGTTGGTGGCGCCGATGTTGCCAGAGCCGATTTTGCGAAGGTCGGTGCCGTGCGCCTTTGCGATGATAAAGCCGAAAGGAACGGAGCCGAGAAGATAAGAACTGAGAAATAAAACAGCAAATGTCATTGTCGTGTCTTCAATCCTCAAAATCCAAGACGAAAACAAGAACCAGAATCAAAGCACCAAAGAACAAATCCGAAACCCCAAACAAATTCCAAATTACAAATCCAAAATTCCAAACAAATTCCAAATAACAAATCCAAAATCACAAACAAGCACCAAAATTAAAGCACCAAATATACAAACTGTTATCGACTCTTGTTCGTGATTGAGCCGAAGATACTTGTAAGCTCAGCGGCTTCCTGTATCAACCAATCTCGTTCGTTCTGCAAATCGGCTGCATCCCCAGTATCAACAAGTCGAAGCCAATAGCGGCTCTCTTTTGCTTCTTTCAAGGATATTTTTATGTGCATCAGGAAATCTTTCTTACCGAGTGATTCATTGGCTTCAATGTAGTTTGCACCAACCGACCCGGAAGCGTCAACCAGTTGTCCGGAATCCCTTATGTTAGAGATAGTTCTGGGCAGCTTTTTTACAAAAGCTCTTACTCGTTTGGCAAACTGGAAGGTTCTCTCCTCAAGGTCATAGGTTTGGAATGTTGACCCACGCAGCGCTGGGCAAGATTGGTCATTGTGATTTGTTTGGGACTTTGGGTTTGAGATTTGGAGCTTTTGCAGTTTCATGATTGTCGCCTCCGTTTTTCGACTATTTCGTCGTAAATGGTTTTAAGCTGCATAGCAACGCGCGCGATGGAAATCCGAGTTATCAGATTATCTTCGATAATTGCGTCAGAGGCGGTGCGGATATTGGCGGGGTCAGCGAAATGATTGACGGCGTCGGCAAGAGCGATGATGTTGCGGGGGTCGTTGATAACTTTGCCGTGGCGGTTGTCGGTAAACAGGTCGATTGCGCCGTTGAATCGTGTGGTGATGACCGGTTTTTGGGCGGCAAGGGCTTCGAGAATGAAGCGGGAGCAGGGGTCGTAAAAAGTAGGCAGGACGGCGACGTTTGTAATAGCGAGGACGTTTTGGATGTGTCGGATGCTTCCGAGAAAGATGATTCTGTTATCGATATTGAGCTTTTTAGCCAGGCGTATGCAGGGTGCAGATTTTCCACGGCCTGCGACAACGAGGTATGCGGGGCTTGTCTTATTTTTGACTGTGGCGATTTGGAGGGCTTTTATCAGGCAGGAGAGGCCTTTTAGACGGAAGTTGTTGGCGGCGAAGAGAAACAAGACGGGGTTGTCGGCTTCTTTAAGGCGGAAGTGTGCGAGGATTTGCGTGCGAAGGTTATCGGCCTGAGAGACGTCGATTTGAGCGCCGATTTTGATGCCGTTTGGTATGACCGTTATTCGCTGCGGGTCGGCGTCATAGTGGGATTTGAATTGTTGAGCGACGTAGTCGGAGATTGCGACGATGACTGGGCCGGCTTGGGAGCGTGCGATTTTTCGTTCGGCTCGCAGCAGGGCGGCCCTGCGGAGGTTGGCGAAGGCGGTGATTTTTTTAAAGCACCGGAGGAATTTGGTTTCGTAGCTTGCGGCGTTGCGAATGATTGATTCAGGGTATGTGCCGCCGCGTGGCTGGTAAATATCTGCGAAGTCGAAGGGCAGGGTGCTGTGAATAATGTCATAGCGGTTTTTGTAGAGGTGTTTTTTCAAGGCACGGGCGAAAGCGGCAAGGGAGGTGCGTTTGCCGGGCCGATTATCGCAGAGGATGTGGATGTTTTTGGTCTGGGTTTGCCCTTTTGCGGCGAGGATGTTGACATCATAATCGAGCAGTGAGACAGCGCCCGCCAGCTCGAAGACGGAGCGTTCGGCGCCTCCTAAGGAGGTATCGGCGCGTTCGATTATTAGAGCGATTTTAGGTTTCATCGTGGAGATATTATAACCGGTCAATCCTGAAAAGGAACGCATCTGCCGAGTTTTATATCGCGGCGAGCGATTTTATTTGCCTTGGCGAGGATTTTTCTGATGAAGCGTTTATCATTTGGGGCGAGTTTATTTTGGCCGGCATAGGCGAGGAAGAAGCGTAACCGGTCGGTATTTGAGAAATATCTGCGTGGTGCGGAATAATACAGCTGGGAGAGGTCTTTGAGGCGGTATCGTTTTTTGAGCAACAGAGGTTTGAAGGTTCGTGCCAGGTCGATGAGATAGAAATCGCCGGCGGCGCTATAGAATATGTGTGCAAGGTAGAGGTCACGATGGCGAAAGCCGGTGTCGTGGAATTTTCTGATGAAGGCGGCGAGTTTGGCGATGAAGTCCCTGCGCATTTTCAGGTTCGGGATTGAACGAGGGGCATAGAAGCAGTCGGGCAGTTTCCGTTCGAGTGATTCGGCGTTGGGGATTTTTTCGGTGATGGAGAAGCTTCTTTTTTCAAAGAGGGGTTTCGATTGCCAGCCGAAGGCGATTACTTTTGGGGTGTTTATACCCATCGCGGCCAGTTTATTCGCTGCTTCAACCTCGATTAAAGCGCAGGGGATATATTTTTTTGCCGACAGCCAGTTTTTTAATTGAGTCCATACCGGCGGTCGGTCATAACGTTTCAAGAAAAGCGTGGTTGCAGGCGAGTATATCCGCAGTTCGATTCTGCTGCGATGCGGGGCGAGATTTTTCTTTGTAAGATTTGTGCCTGCCTGAAATGAAAATACCGCTTCTATTGAGGTAAGACCAAGCTGCTCGAAGGCGTTTTTGTAAGCCGGGTCGATGAAGAAATCGGTCATATTCCGCCTCGCTTTCCGAAACTGCCCGCATTCAAAATTCCTGCCGCCGACTGGCAGACCATATCGACGGTGATTGACTGCATACAGAGGTGGTGGTTTTTTTTGCAGACGGGTTTGTCGCAGGGAGCACAGGGTGCGGCGCCTGCGATTTCGATTTCGTCTTTGCAGCCGGTTTCAGTCCAGACGGGATTATTTGGGCCGACGAGGAGTATGATTTTTCGCTTGAATGCGATTGCGATGTGGCGCGGGCCTGTATCGTTGGCGATGACGAGGTCGGCTAAAGAGAAAAGGGATTTGAGCGTTGTGAGGTCAAGCGGGTGGTCGGCGAGGTTGATGAGGTTGCGGCGAGCGGAAGAGACGATTTCAGCGGCGATTTGTTTTTCCGTCGGATTGGGCGCGACCGAGAGGACGACAGTTGCGTTGTAGTCGGCGATAATGCGGTCGGCGGTTTGAGCGAAACGGTCGGTCAGCCAGCACTTGCTTGGTCCTGCGGCGGCGCCGGGAACGAGAATGACGAGAGGGCCTTTACGATTGAAGATTTGGGGCAAGAGGGTTTTGAGTTTTTCGCAGGTATGGGGTTCGGTTGACAGCTCAAGCGATGTATCTTTGGTTTGTGCGCCGAGGCATGATGCAACGGCGAGATAGTAATCGAGGGCCGAGATGGGTTTAAATCGGCCTGTGCTCAACCTGGGTGGGTAGAGTTTGTCGGTAAGGAGCAGTGCGCGACCTTCGCGGGCGTAGCCGATGCGAAATGGTATGCCGGCGAGAAAACAGGCAAGGGCGGAGGCGAAGGAGTTTTTGAACAGGATTGCGTGAGTGAATTTATGCAGTTTGAGCTTGCGTGCGATTGAGAAGGGATTTTGTTCTGTTTGGTCCAGCCAGGCGTCGGCGAAGGGGGTCGGCGAGAGGATTTGTCGGACGACGGAGTTTGCGAAGAATGTGATATGGGCGGAAGTGAAACGGCTTCGTATAGCGCGCAGGGCCGGGGTGGCGAGAATGGCGTCGCCCATAGGGGAGGGCAGCCAGAGCAGGATGTTATGATTCGGTATATTTTCCATTGATGATTGATTATTGATGATTTTCTTCTCTGTATTTTCGGCGATAAGCCGGGCTACCGGTGCCCGTGCATTGAGTAAAGAGAAAGAGCCATTATCTGGAGGACGGCAGCAAAGCCGAGGGAGATTAGAATCTGGTCGGTTTTTCTATCCGGCCCCATCAGGAACCATATACTAATTAACAGACAAAAAAAGACGATAATCTGGGCAGCGCCGGCAAAAAGTCGTGTTATGGAGAAATCGGATTCTGAGAACATACCAGAGCGTTTCATAGTTTTCAAGTTTTCGAGTATGGCGGAGAGGAGCTGTTCAGTTGTAGCTGGGGCCGGTTGTTCGGGAGCAGCAGGTGATTGCTGAACGGGCATCGTGTTGGGCGGTTGCGGCTGGGGTTCGGGATTTTGAGCCGGCTCGAGAGGTTTGGCTGGCGAGCGAAGGTGCATTTTTATGATATTGACGGCTTCTTTGATATTGACGGCCTTGTAGTCGGGAGCGGGAGAGCCGGGCGGCAATTGCTTTGAATGTGGGGGGCTATCCAGCAGTATGGTTTTGCAGCCGGCGCGAGCGCCTGCTTCGATGTCGTGGGGACTATCGCCAATCATCCAGGACTGGGCCAGGTCGAGATTCATTTCTTTAGCGGCGGTGAGCAACATTCCAGGACTGGGTTTTCGCAGGTCGCTTTCTCTGCGGTATTTTTCGATGACGCCGTCAACGTGATAGGGGCAGTAGTAGATTTTGTCGAGGTAAGCATCCTTCTGGGCGAGAAGCTGCCTGAGACGTTCGTGGATTTGGGCGAGGGTTTTTTCGGTGACGATTCCGCGGGCGACGGCGGACTGGTTTGAGACGACGATGAGCTTGTAGCCCATAGTACAAAGCTCAATGAGGGCTTCGGGGACGCCGTCGAGGAGTTTGACCTGGTCGGGGTGATTGATGTAGCCCGGGTCCTCGATTAAGGTGTTGTCGCGGTCCAAGAATACTGCTTTGTCCTGCATATAGATTTTCCGCAAGGGCGTCAACTTTCGGCGAAATTTTGTTCGACGAGCTTACAAATTTTGTGATACGCAAGCTGGTGGACTTCCTGGCTTCGGGCGGTGGAGGTGCCGTGGGCGGCAAGGCAGAGGTCGGCGAGTTTTTCGAGAGAGCTGTTTTTTTTGCCGGTGAAGGCGAGGATGCGGGCGTTTTTTTTCTTGGCAAGTTTAGCGGCGGCGAGGACATTGGGGGATTCGCCGCTTGTAGAGATAGCCCAGAGGACGTCGCCTTTTTTGACCATTGCCTCGACCTGTCTGGCAAAGACGGTTTCATAGGCGATATCGTTTGCGATGGAAGTTATGACGGAGGTATCTGTAGTGAGAGCGACGGCGGGCAGCGCTCTTCGGGAGCGTTCAAATCTGCCGACCAGCTCGCCTGCGATGTGCTGAGCGTCAGCGGCGGAGCCGCCGTTGCCGCAGATATAGACGGTGCCGTTTTTGCGGAGGGAATTTGTGATTAGCTCGGCCGCTGCGGCAATTGTTTTGATGCCGTTTGCCTGAAGGTCGGCAATCATTTGTTTGTGCGTTTCAATGATTTCCGCAATTTGTTTCAACGTGTCTTTTTTCATTTTGTCGGAGATTTGTCTTTTTTAGATTTTGAGGCGATTGCTTTTATTTTTTCGATTGTAGAGGTAGAGCTTTTTCCTTCGACGAGAGGAGCGAGGACGTTTTTACCGCCGTAGGATTCGACAAATTCCTTTCCAACGACGCCTTTTTCCGCCCAGTCCCGGCCTTTAACGAGGACATCTGGTTTAACCATTTTGATAAGGTTGAGGGGGTCGGGCTGGTCGAAAATGGTGATGTAATCGACGGATTCGAGGGCGGCGAGGACGGCGGCCCTATCGAGCTGATTGTGGATGGGCCTGTCGGGGCCTTTGATGGTTTTAACGGAGCTGTCGCTGTTGAGACCGACGACGACGATGCCGCCCTGTTGTTTGCAGAATTTGAGGAACTCGATGTGACCAATGTGGATGACATCGAAGCAGCCGTTGGTCCAGACGACGGTTTCATTTTGTTTTCTGCGCCAGCTCAGCTCGGTGAGGAGCGAATCGAGCTGTCGGAGTTTGCCCGTGCTGCCCCGATTCAGGGCGATGATTTCGTTGATGATTTCTTCGATGGCGACGGGGACAGCGCCGAATTTTTCGACTTCGATGCCGCCTGCAATGTTAGAGAGTCGGACGGCGGTTTTATAGTCGCAGCCGGCGGCGAGGGTTACGGCGAGGGTTGCGAGGACGGTATCGCCTGCGCCGGTGACATCATAGACGTTGCGAGGCCTGGTGGGGACAAGCTCGTCGTATTTTTCACTTTTCAGGAAAGCGCCCTGTTTATCGAGTGTTATTACGGCTGCCTTGAGATTTAGAGAGTCGATGAGTTTTCGAGCGGCGTCGGCGGCGTCCTGAGTGGTTTTGATATCGAAGCCGACCGCGAGGGAAGTTTCCTGCCTGTTCGGGGTAATGAGAGTTGCGCCGGCGTATTTAGAGTAGTCGGAGATGGGGGATGGGTCGATGAGGACTTTTTTGGCTGCCTTTACGGCTGATTTTATCATTTGGGTACAGACGAGAGGGGCAAGCATACCTTTGTTGTAATCCTGGAGGCAGACGATATCGGCAGCCGGGAGCTTTTCGGTGAAAGCTTGAATGATTTTGTCGTACTGCTGCGTAGTGAGGCGTTCGGTTGATTCGGTGTCCATTCTGAAGAGCTGCTGCTGATGCCTGTGCTGAGCGAGTCCGACGAGGCGTTGTTTAGTGGTGGTGGGTCTGCCTGGTATTGTGATTAGTCCCGATACGTCGGCATTTTTTTCGGCGAGGAGCTGTTTGAGGAGGTCAGCGTTTTGGTCGTCGCCGACGATTCCGATGCAGATGGGTTTTGCGCCGAGGGCGGCGAGGTTAGCGGCGACGCAGCCGGCTCCGCCGCAACTGTAGTCGGTATGGGTGACATTGAGCACGGGGACGGGGGCTTCGGGGCTGATGCGTTCGGCGTCGCCGTAGGTGTAGGCATCGAGCATAAAATCGCCGACAAGCAGCACCCTGGGTGAGCCGAGATTCGTAACCGCTTTTAACAGGTTTTCGTACATATCAGGCATTTTGTATTTTCAGGTTTAGCTCTTTTGGGATTCTACTTGCGAGGGCGTTTTCAATCAACAGAGATATTTTGTCTTCGGCTGCGGTGAACTTAAGCTCGACGGGGAGATATGCGAAGGTGATATTGTCGGCGTGAGAGACGAGCAGGGCGGTCTTGGTCCAGTCCTTTTCTGTGGTGAGTATCAGGTTTGCGTGGAAGTCCCCGGCTTGTTGGGAGATTCGTGCAAGGTCGCGGCTTGTATAGCGGTGGTGGTCGGAGAAGGCAGCCGAACCGACGAGATTGAGTCCGAGTTTTTTTATGGCGGCAAAAAAGGCGCCGGGATTGCCGATACCGCAGAAGGCGAAAATTTTCATTGGCTTAAGATGTTCGAGAGAGATGAGTTTGTTGCCGAGGGCCCTGGCGCAGAGGGGTGAGTGGATAGCGCGGGCTATCGTCAAATTGGGATTGATTTGTCGCAGGGTGTTTTCGAGTTTTACCAGCTTGTATTCCGGGAGTAAATCGGCCCTGGTGATTACGGCGGCGTGTGCACGTTTCAGGGCGGTGAGAGGTTCCCGAAGGAGACCTGCGGGGAGGATTTTTTCGTAGCCGAAGGGCAGGGTGGCGTCAATGGTGACGATGTCGAGGTCTCTTGCAAGTCGGCGGTGCTGGAAGCCGTCGTCCATAATGATTACCTGTGCGTTGTGTTTGGTGACGGCTTTGGCGGCTGCGCGGACGCGGTCGGGGTCAACAATAACGGCAGCATCGGGGCAGTTTTTGGCGAGAATTGCGGGTTCGTCAGAGAGTGGGTCTATGGTCTTGTAACCACGAGTGAGGACGGCGACTTTGAGGTTCTTACGGCGGAGGAAGCTGGACAGCCAGATGACCAGAGGGGTTTTTCCTGTACCGCCGGCGGTGAGGTTACCAATGCTGATAACGGGCAGGGGATTTTGCGGTTTATGGGACGTATTGAGGCCCTGGGTGGTCAGCCAGTAGGTTTTCAGTAAGCCATTGGAATAAAAGAGGTTGCGCAGACCGACGGCGGCGGCGTAGAAGGCGGAAGCGAGGCGGAGAAATGGTCTCAGAAGCGTCGCAAACAGGCCGAGCGGCTTGGCTGATAACAGATTGTGGAAATAGTTTTGGTTCAATTCATAACCCCTTCGGAAAGTTCTTAATATCAGTTTTTGGGGGTGTTGTCATCAATAATTTGGCGAGGAACAGGGCAGGAATGCCGAAAGAAACAAGTGAGGAAGCGTAATTGGTAAGTAATCCACGCCTTGTATGTGCAGAGGTATTGTAGTTTGAGCCAGAAGGAACTGCAAAACGCAGCGGCACCAGAGGTGTAAGAACGGGGGAAATGGTTCACATACGGGACATAACGATAAGAGGTAAGCTTGTGGCCATCATAATGGCGGCGTGCATCGCGTCATTGCTGATGGCAGGAGCCGCATTTGTGGGGTGGGAGTGGTACGGCTTGCGGCAGACAATGGTGCGGACGTTGTCAACGCAGGCGAAAATGATAGCAGACAACAGCCAGGCGAGTGTTCTGTTCTGGGACGTGGATGACGCCAATAACGTGCTGCAGTCGCTTAAGGCGGAGTCGTCGATTGTTTTTGGGTGTATTTACGACAAGCAACAGAAGGTGCTTAAGTATTACGTGCGGGGCGGAGCGGATGTGAATGCGGTCAGGCCTAATATGTTGCGGCGGGGGGGGCATTACTTCAAGGATGAGTATTTGACGGTTTTTGAGCCGGTTACAAAGGAAAAGGAGGAGGTTGGCGGAGTATGTTTGCGGTCGAACCTTGAGCCGCTATACGCGATGATGAGGCGAGACGTATCTATAATTGCAGTTGTATTGTTAGCGGCGGCGGTTGCAGCTTTTTTTGTATCATCGGGGCTTCAGAGGATTATATCGAAACCGATACTTGACCTTGCCAGCGTTGCTCGGATTGTATCGGGGCATCAGGAGTACACGGTTCGTGCAAAGAAGCACGGCAACGACGAGGTGGGGACGCTGATAGATGCGTTCAACGGGATGTTAGAGCAGATTCAGCAGCGAGATGCGGCGCTTGTCAAGGTGAATACAGAGCTGGAAGAGAAGGTGCAGGGGCGGACGAGAGAACTGCAAGAAGAGGTAGTAGTCCGCAGGAATGCGGAGACGGCGCTGGCAGAGACGGTGAAGAAGCTGACGATGTCGAACGCAGAACTGCGGGAATTTACGCGGATAGCGGCGCATGATTTGAAGACGCCTTTGCGAGCGTTAGGGACATTGTCGGACTGGATATCGGAGGATTACGCGAAGAAATCATATAAAGAAGGCGAAGAGAATGCACGGCTGCTTGCGGGACGAGCGAAGCGGATGAGCAATCTGCTGGATGCGGTAATGGCTTACAGTGAGATAGGATTAGTGGACCAGCGGGAAGAGAGCGTGGATTTGAACGGCCTGGTTCAAGTGATAATTGGCGAGACACAAAGCCCCGAGAACGTTGAAGTGACAATTGAGAGTCGGCTTCCCGTGGTGCGGGGCGACCGGAGATTTTTTGCGCAGGTATTTAGGAATCTGCTGAGTAATGCGGTCAAGTACATCGATAAGACGAAGGGGCTGGTGCGGGTCGGCTGTGTCGATAGGCCCGATATGTGGGAGTTCTATGTTGCTGACAACGGATGCGGGATAGAGAAGCGATATTTCGAGAGGATATTCAAGATTTTTCAGATTCTGGCGCCGCGAGACGAGACGGAGGAGGTAGGGATTGGGCTTGCGATGGTGAAGAAGATAGTCGAGATGTATGAGGGGCGAGTGTGGGTGGAGTCGAAGCCGGGCGAGGGGAGCACGTTCTCCTTTACGCTGCCAAAGGAGAGGAAGCGGACGACGGAGCTGATTTTGGACAACATCGATTCTTTTGCGCAATAGTCCGTTACAACTCAGTAGAAGTTCAAATCTCCCAGTGAAGTAAATCGGGGATTGTTATCATTTTGCATTTTTGATTTTTTTGATTATTTCGTCGGTCATTTGGGTTGTGCCGACGGCGGAGGGGTCATTTCGATTTTCCTTCATATCGTAGGTCACGAATTTACCTTCGGCAATGACGGCGGCGACTGCTTTTTCGAGTATGTCGGCCTGGGGGATTTCGCCAAGGTGTCTTAGCATCAGAACGCCGCTAAGAATCAGGGCGGTTGGATTTACCTTGTTAAGTCCTTTATATTTTGGTGCGCTGCCGTGAGTGGCCTCGAAGATAGCGGCGTTGTCGCCGATATTAGCGCCTGGGGCGACGCCGAGACCGCCGACCAGACCTGCGCAGAGGTCGCTAATTATATCGCCATAGAGGTTTGGCAGGACTATACAATCATAGAGTTCGGGTTTTTGGACCAACTGCATACACATATTATCGACGATGCGGTCTTCGAATTCGATGTCGGGGTATTTAGCCGCGACCTGTCGGCTTACTTCGAGCCACAGGCCGTCGGAGAATTTCATAATGTTGGCTTTGTGAACGCTTGTTACCTTTTTTCGCTTCATTTTGCGGGCGTAGTCAAAGGCGAAGCGGACGATACGTTCTGTGCCGAAGGCAGAGATTGGTTTGATACTGACGCCGGAATCGGGTCTAATTTTCTTTTTGCCGTGGGCGTTGAGCCAGTTAATCAGTTCAGCGGTGTCGTCTTTGTCTTTTTCGAATTCGATACCAGCGTAGAGGTCTTCGGTGTTTTCGCGGACAATGACGAGGTCAATATGCTCGTATCTGCTTCGGACTCCTTTGTAGCTTTTGCAGGGTCGCAGGCAGGCGTAGAGGTCGAGGATTTGTCGCAGATGTACGTTGACGCTTCTAAAGCCGGTGCCAATGGGGGTAGTGACCGGCGCTTTGAGAGCGACGCGGTTTTTTCTGATTGATTCGAGTGTGGCTTCAGGCAGGGGGGTACCTTCTTTAGCCATGACGTCAGTTCCCGCCTCTTTTGTGTCCCAGTTGATTTTGACGCCTGTAGCGTCGATACATCTGCGAGCGGCCTGTGCGATTTCGGGGCCGACGCCATCGCCTGTAATCAGTGTAACATTAGTCATAACTTGTTCTCCGGAGTTTCCATAAATGAGTGATGCTATACTGTGGCGGGGAAAGTGTCAATTCTGATTGATGATTGATGGGGGTGCGATTTGGGTTTGATTGGGTTTGTTTTTCGGGTCGTCGGAGGGGGTATTTTTCTTCGTAAGTCATTTTTAGACAGGGGTTTAAGTTCATTTTTGTTTTTTGAAAATTGGGTTTGTTTTGCATAATTACAGCGTACAGCGTGGAGCGTATGGCGAATAGGGCGGAGCGAATTTAGCCACGAATCCTTCGGCTCGGCTCCCCGTTTCGCCCGCCCGTCTCGCCGCGGCGTCGAGCCGAGGCAGGACGAAGACACAAAAGGTTTTGTCCCGAAATAGCGCCAATTTGCTTGAATTGGTATCGAATTACTCTCGAAATTGTGGTTTGCGCTATCGAATAGGCGCTGAATTGTACGCCAAATTGGCTGAATTGAAGGGGGTGAATTTTCGTAAGTTGTTTTGCCATAAGGAGTTTCGGTTTTTTGCCTCGCAGATTGTGGCGATTATTTTTTTGTTCTGGCGGTTTGGGCTGTCTGGGCAAGTTAGGCCAATTGTGCTGTTTCGACACTGATTTACACCCCGCTTCGCCCGATGGGCTACGCCGGGCAGGCAGATTGACACGGCTCATAAAGGATTTTGTTTCAAGGAGATTGGCGAGGATTTGAGATTCAGTAGCCATAATTGTGACCTCCGAGTTTATGATACAGTATTCAGTTTATGTTAGTTAGATAGGTATTATACCATATCTATTGTTAGATGTATAGTGAAATCTTTGGTTTAGCCACAAAAAGGCACAAAAAATCAACCACGGATTGGCACGGATTTTCACTGATTTATAACCACTGACGGACACTGAAGTTACGCTGTTTTTGCCACAGAGGCCACAGAGGACACCGAGAATTTTTGACGCTGATTAACGCTGATTTACGCTGTTTTTTAATTATTGCCACGAAAAGGCACAAGAAACACGAAGGTTTTTGTATAGCCGCAAAGAGGCACAAGAATTTTTAGACGCTGATTAACGCTGATTAACGCAGATTGACGCTGATTTACGCTGTTTTTGCTCGGCTTGGGCGTACTCGACAAACCCTGCTTTTTAAGCAAGCCCATTCGACTTGGTTCGACCTCGGTCACCACAGGTCACTCAGGACATGCTTAGACGCAGGATTTGTCTTCGTCCGCCGGGTGGCTGAACGCCCCCTTCTTTTGAAGGCGAGCAAAGAAAATTGGATGCGAATTGCGGACCATTAAAAATCTTGCTTTTGTTTCCATTTTGGCGATATACTGCCACCTTAGCGCCGGTAGGAACGGCTTTGCAAAGGAAATAGGTGTGGTGTTCTCGGATTTGCTCGGTCCCCTGATTTGCTCGTGCTGAGCGATGAGCGGATTTGAGGCGTGAAGGAGTAAATACTAATGAGTACTGTAATTAGTGATAGTGAAGTCGAACAGGATTATAAGGAAATATTTATTAGGTTAGATTCTGATTTAAATCTCCGCGACGATTCTTTTCTTCATAATCTGTTTAATAAGTTTCCAGAATACGAAATTACTTACGATTTATCAGACAAAGATTTTACGCTATTTCTAAATGCTGTTGATATTGAATTTTTATCTAATCAAATTGAACTCATTAAAAAGGATTCTGTTTCAAAGACACTTATCGAACTCCTTGACGCAATACTAGAAAACATAGATTCAATTAAAAGCTATGGATTAAAAAATAACAAACGCGTTTATGTTGGCTACAATCAAGAGCGCAAAGTAAAGGGTAGAAAAGCAAAGGAACAAAATAGAAATAAATATTATTATGCTTCTGACAATGGATTTCTTACCACAAACAATTCTGTGCCTAAAGAGTATGAGGATGTCATAATATGTGGAGACAGCTTGGAAGTATTAAAGCATCTTCCTGATAATTGTATTGATTTGGTATTTTCCTCGCCACCTTACAATTTTGGTCTTGAATATGAATCAAATGAAGATGCGCAACATTGGGACAATTACTTTAACAAGCTCTTTGGCATATTTGATGAATGTATTAGGGTTTTAAAATATGGCGGAAGGATAGCTATAAATATTCAGCCCTTATTTTCAGATTACATTCCAAGCCATCATGTCGTAAGCAATTATTTTATGTCAAGGAAATTGATATGGAAAGGCGAGATTCTTTGGGAAAAGAATAACTATAATTGCAAATATACCGCATGGGGTACACATAAAAATAATCATTATGGAATTCACATACATGCTAACTAAAACCTATATACACGGTTGGATTCTCTTCAACAAATTAGAGAAAGACAAATCTTCGCCCATCCTCAATGAAGTTTGGGGAAAATATCAGATATGGAGGGCCGAAACAGAAAAGTTGAATTCTGAAAATGACGAGGAATTGAATAAGAAAGTGGTTCTGCTTAATGAGTACAAGAATTATATTGACCTTCTCAAGGACGAGGGAACTTTTATATTGCAGGATAAAATGTCCTCGTCGGTATTAGAAGAATTTTTGTTTCAGCTTCTTAAAAACATTCCGAATATAAATTCTATCATAGAAAACAAGCTTATTTACGTTGGTCAAGCCCAAGCATATACGGACTTGTCCTTTCTACCCAAAGATTTTTCTGATTTTGTGAATAATCCTGGGGTTTATATAAACAAGAAAAATCAGGATTTTACAATATCAAAAATTGTAAAATGTATCTTTGAAACAAATGGAAAACAGGAAAAAGTCGAGCTAATTGTTCCGGCTGTAGCAATCGAATGTAAAACCTTTATACCATCAACAATGTTAGGACAATCCGCATTTGAGGCAACCCGGTTAAAACAAGGAAATCCGTATGCACTGTACTTAATCGTTGCTGAACAAAATGCTTTGAGTGACGATGTTAACTTAAAAAATTCTCCGATAGACGAAATATTCATTCTACGAAAACAAAAGCGGAATTCTGCAAAGAATAAAGTGACAGATAAAAAACCTATAGATTTTAAAGTCGTGGGAGAACTCTATGAATGTGTTAAATATTATTTGGCAAGTGATTGGTTTAATCCTTCTAAAGCGACAGAGCGAGGCAGATTAATTCAAACAAGAAAGACTTATGAATAAGAAATATTATATAACAAGATTAGAAGAAAGCAGGGTATTAAAAAGGATTCAATATGAAATTATCGCACCACACAAAAGGATGGCCGTTCAGCAATTGAATCGTATGGAATACGCATCGCGTGATACAGTCGACGAAATCCAAGAAGATGACTGGAAGCCGAGAGAGGTAATATCAATAGAAGAGGTTGCTCAAGAGGATCCTCGCTGACTTCACGCTCTTTAAGCAAGTTTGTCCAAATTTGACCTTTGTTTTATTTCAATTGGAGAGTCAATTAACAGGAGATTATAGCAATCCTTGTAAAAAGATTATTTACGGCAGCCATTCTACGCACACAATAATGTCGTATTTTGATGTTGATTTGAATATTATCACTTTGCTTGAAGGAGAAAGAAAAGTTAACGAACCAATTCATACTTCCAAGCATTACAAAGAATTGAAAAGAGATATGTTGAATCTTGCTATAAATTCAATGAGCGAACTGTTAAAGAAGTTTTTATAACCGACATCACCAGACAACACGAGTAGCGCAAACGATTGACGAAATACGCAAATCCATCAGAGACAATGTCTTTTCATTTAGGCGGGGAGGCAAGATTTGTCCGCCGGAGGCGGGTTAAACCCACCACACAGCACAGCGGGTAAACCTCGCAATGACCTTTTTTCACGGACAAACCCGCCAAACAACGTGGCGAGGCAGGTGCTGCCTACCCGCCTATTGGCGAGCCGCCCGCCTCGACTCGCACGCCAGTCGGGCGAGACGGGCAGGCCTCGCGACTCGCCTCGCTTGACGCGAGTCGAAGCGGGCCTTCGAGCCGAGGGGTCTCGATAAAGACGGACCCGCCAAAAGGCGAGGTCTCGCCAGTGGCGTACCCGCCACTGGCGGACAGACGTGAATCGCAACCATTCGGATGGTTTCAGAGCCAAAAAAATTGACAGATGGCAGATGGGGCGTTATCCTGCCCTTATTATAACGGATTTCGGGAGTGTAGCTCAGTCGGTAGAGCAACGGCCTTTTAAGCCGTAGGTCCTGGGTTCGAGCCCCAGCGCTCCCAGTTATTGTGTAACGGCGTCTTATTTTGCATCGGAGGCATATCACCATTTATCAGGTATGGAATTGAGCGCAAGGCCCAAAGCCGGCCAAAACAGGCGGGGCAGGAGTGGGGGCGATATTTTGTCAAAATCAGGGATTTTTGAGGGGAGCATCGGAAAAGCCGGATAATTAGCTTGACAAGCCCCGACAGAAAGCGGTAAAATGTAAACTATAGCGGTGTATTTAACCGTGTGTAGAGGAGCTATAAGAAGGTTTTTAGACCTTCTGCATCATATTACACGCCCGGGGCGTTTTTTTGGCAGGAAGTTGCTGCAAGTGGATATAAATATAGATGTTGAAAAAGGCCTCTGTATCGCGGAGGCCATTTTAAGGGTACTCATTTTTTGAAGGAGGAGTATTATGGGCAGGAAAATCATTTCTTTGGTTTCATCAATTTTAGTTTTGGCGATGGCCGGCAACGTTTTTGGCGCCGCCTATTTGTGGGACTATGGGGACTGGACCAATGCCTATTGGAATTCGCCGAACAACTGGGACCCGGATGGGATACCGACCGCAGCGGACACGGCGGAGGTGGCGGCGGACGTGGGCGATGCGAATATGCCGGTGATTCCGCCGGACTATAATGCTGTGGCTGACAGCGTGACGGTCAGCAGCAGCATATTCCAGACGAACAATCCGATATTGACGGTGCAGGGGAATCTGACGGTCGGCACGCAGATATTTGTGGGTAGCTGGTGGTGGCAAGGGGCACGCGGGACATTGATACTTGAGCCGGGCATTAATTTTGACCTGACTGGAAATCCGGGCAGGGCCTGGATTGGGTACAGAGCCGAAGGCGACCTGATAATGAAGGGCGGCAACTGGGTATTGAACGAGCTTGAGCTGGCCAGAGGCGATGACTGTGAACCATATCCTCCGAAGGATGACTGGGTGACGCCTGGAGCGGCAATAGCGTATTTCGATGACGGTAAGATAACCGTGAATGATTTCTTCACGATGCGTATGGGGTATCCAAGCTGCGGAGGAGCAGGTGCGGTACAGTGGCCTGACTCGAACGGTCATTTGGACGTCAACCTTGGGACACTTATAATTGTCGCTGATTCGAAGACACAGATTGACCAGTATGTAGCAGACGGGTGGATTACGGCTTACGGGGACCGGTATGACCCATGTTTTCCGCCTGCTGATTCGAACTTGTATAGGCCTGGCATCGACCCGAACAACTTCTGGATGCCGAAGAGGGCATCGGTATTGGTTGACTACGATATACGCAACAGGGCGCAGACGACTTTGACGGCGTATTTGGCCGGCAAGGGAGAGGCGTACAATCTGATACCGGTATACGGCGCCCGCGGCGTTGTACTGGCGCCGACTCTTACGTGGTCGCCTGGCGATTACGTCAAATACGGCGGGCTTTACAAGGGTGTGCCAGACGCTAAGAGGGGCAACGGTCATCACTTGTTCATTCACACCAATAAGACATACATCGACGGCGCGAATCTGAACTACCCCACTGGGACGCAGTATGGTCATATCGTAGGCGCTCAGGATGCCAACACGTTCTCTATAGCGGCATCGTATCCAGGCGGGCTTCTGAAACTTGACACGGATTACTACTGGTGTGTTATCGAGGCCAACGACGCCAATGTTGCTCCGATACAATGGACGTACAGGAGTATGAGTAATGTGTTCAGGACGGTAGGTGGGCGTGCAGCGAATCCGAATCCGGGCAACGGGGCGGTACTGGAGTATTATCTTGGCGAGGCGCTGGACGTGAACATGACCTGGAACAGGGGATATTTCGCAGCGGATGTGAACGGTCACGACGTGTATCTTGGCACCAACTTTAATGACGTGAATGATTCAAACGTCTCGTACGACCCCAATGGAGTTTATAAGGGGCGACAGACGGCCCAGCTTTATCATTTGGACAACCTGAAGCTTGGACAGACATACTACTGGCGTATCGACGAGGTCAACGACCCGTGTTTATGGAAAGGGACGACCTGGAATTTCACAGTGGCGCCGTATCGTATAGCGGACGACTTTGGTTATTCGGGCGATGCGGAGCTGCGGGCGGCGTGGGTGACGAATGATACGAGCACGTATCCCTGTGCTTACTACGGAGACGGCGGAACGGTGTACGCCGACGGGGGTACGATGCAGTTTGTTTACGATAACGACGACGGTCCGTTCCCGGGCGGGTACGACTATTATTCAGAAGCCGGGCATACCTATCCGGGTCCGGGTATTGACTGGACGCAGGGAGATGCAACGCAGGATGTGAAGGCATTGGTAATATCGTTCCAGGGTGTTGCTGACAACAACGACGACCCGAATTATGACAGGATGTATATAGCGGTGGAGGATGCCAGCGGCAATATTGGAATGGTACTGCAGGATAATCCGAGCGCGCAGAAAAACACGAGTTGGCAGGAATGGAATATCGACCTGCGAGATTTCAGCGATGCCGGCGTGAATCTGACGGCTGTGAAGCACGTTTATATTGGATTTGGGGTGCGTTGCAACTGGTGGGGCGGCAACCCCGGCGGGCACGGAACGGTATGGTTTGACAATATGCGGCTGTACATTCCGAGGTGCCTCGGGACGTCCGGATTCAGGCAGCTTGGTGATTTGAACGGCAACTGCATGGTCGATAGGGCCGACCTCGATTTGATGGCTACCGACTGGCTGAAGAAAGACGAGCTTATTGTGGCATCGAATCCCGGCAGTAACGGGCTTGTAGTGCAGTATCAGTTCGATGAGATAGCAGGGCCGAACGCGTATGATGCTTCGGGTCATAATCTGACGGGCACGGCGATGTCTTACTATGCGGATGCGAATATCGACCCATGCGACCCGAACAAGCTGTATCCCAGATATGTGAGTAACGCCTGGGCGACGGGCGGCGGGTTCAGCGGCGGGTGCATCGACCTGAACGGCTCGTTTGGCGTATCGGCGCCGAACAACGTTTACGATTATATAGGCAACCAGATATCGGTGTCGGTGTGGATAAACTGCCCGCCCGAGCATCCAATGAGGACCGACTGGCGGCCGCTATTTAACAACGACCAGGGGTCGCTGACGGCGTGGTGTCCGACTCCACAGTCGAGCACATTCTTCTTCCCGAATTTCGTACACTGGATTTGTGGAAGGTCGGACCCGAACACGTTCGACACTACTATAGTGTGGGGCGGCGAAGACAGCGACTTTGTCGGCTGGAACAATTACGTCTTCGTTAAGGATAGTGACGCCAACTATATGAAGATTTATCACAACGGCGACCAAGTGTCACAATCGGATGCCAGTATTGCGCGGTATCCGGTCGGAGATGCGAACAACTTATGGATTGGCACGAGCGGTGGAACGGCCCAATTCTGGGTAGGCAAGATTGACGACTTCCGCATTTACAACCGGGTTTTGACGCACAATGAGATGGTATATCTGGCGAAGTATTCATCGAAGTATTACCCGCTTACATCACAGGCCAACCTATCGGACAAAGAGACGATGGGGTCGAAGTGGGTGAACTTCAAGGACCTTTCGGTTCTGGCGGAAGATTGGATGCAAGCCGACCTGTGGCCTTTGGGTTCGTTGCCGTAACCGGCTTTAGGAAGTTTTGATTTATCAGGGGCCTGTGTCGATTTGGTTCGGCACAGGCCCTGTTTTATTCGTGGCGGAGTGATTCGATAGGGTCCATATTGGCGGCGCGATAGGCGGGGTAGAGGCCGAAAGCGATGCCGACAGCGCCGGAGATACCGAAGGAGAGGAGCAGTGAAGAGCCGGTGATAACGGTGGGCATTTTGCCGAAGTAGGTTACGAAATAGGGAATGGCAGAGCCGAGGACGATGCCGAGGATTCCGCCGGCGAAGGTGAGGATGAGGGTTTCGGAGAGGAACTGGAAGATGATGTCTCTTTTTCTTGCGCCGAGAGCACGGCGGATGCCGATTTCCCGCGTTCGTTCGGAGACGGTGGCGAGCATAATGTTCATAATACCGATGCCGCCTACGAGCAATGAGATGGCGGCGATAGAGCCGAGGACGATGGAAAAGATTGCCTGAGTGCGTCGCGCCTGCCTGAGCAGCTCAAGCGGGACAATAATCTGGTAGTCGTTTTTTTTATGGAAGCGGGAGAGGATAGTATCGATGATGTCGCGAGTGGGCAGGACTTCGTCGATGGAGCTGACTTTGACGATGACTTCCTGGAGCTCGACTTTTTCGATGTTGGCGCCACTTTGGCCGTTGAGCTGGACGGTCATTTCACCGAAGCGGTCTTTGACGGTGGTCAGTGGTATGTAGATGTTTCCGGCGTTAGCGCCGCTTTGCATTTTGGTGCCGTTGGTGTTTTCCTCGGGAGCGGATGAGCTTGTGACGGGAATATTGCTGACGATACCGACTACAAGGTAGTAATCGCTTGCGATTTTGACGTACTGGTCGATGGGGTCGTCAAAGCGGAAGAGCTCATCGACTATTCTTTCGTCAACGATACAGATGTCCTGTTTGTAATCCATATCTGAGCCGGCGAGGAATCTGCCCATTTCGAGGTGGACGGGAGCGGTTTCGAGGTGCCAGGGGACAGTGCCGACGACTTCAGCGGAGATTTTTCGGTTTCGGTACCATACCTGCTGGCCGGTTCTGCGAACTGGGACGATGACCTGGACGTTGGAGATGTTGTTTCTGAAGCGTTCGGCGTCTTTGTATGTCAGGCCATATTCCTGCAAGCTTTGCTGCTGTCCTGTTGCGCTCTGCTCTTCGGATGGTTTTACGGTTTTGATGATAATGTTGAGAGAGCCGAGGCGAGCAATCTGTTCCTGTGCGGTTCGGCTTGCGCCTTCGCCGATTGCGAGCATAGCAATGACGGAAGAAACGCCGAAGATTATGCCGAGTGCTGTCAGGGTAGAGCGGAGGCGGTGGTTCCACAAACTCTTAATGCCGAGTTTGACCGTTCGTCTGGCGCGATATAAAAACATAAAAACTACCCTTTGCGTACCTCTTTTTGTATTTGCCCGTCGAGGAGGCGAATTTCTCTTCGGGCGTGCTTAGCGATGTCTTCGTCGTGTGTGATGACAATAAGTGTTTTACCCTGTTCGTGGAGGCGGTCGAGGATGCCCAAAATATCGGCGCCGCTTTGGGAATCGAGGTTTCCAGTGGGTTCATCAGCGAGGATGATGAGGGGGTCGTTGGCAAGTGACCTGGCGATGGCGACACGCTGCTGCTGACCGCCGGAGAGTTCGGAGGGTCTGTGTTTGATACGGTCGCCGAGGCCGACCATTTCTGCGAGCTCTTTTGCGCGTGCTGCGCTGGCGTGTTCGGAGAGGCCTTGATAGAACATCGGGACTTCAATGTTTTCAATGATGTTGAGCTGGGCAATGAGGTTGAAGGACTGAAAGACAAATCCGATGTGCTGGCCGCGAATAAGGGAGAGCTGGTTATCGTCGAGCAGGGAGACATCCTGTCCGCCGAGGAGATATTTACCGTATGTCGGTCTGTCGAGGCAGCCGATGACGTTCAGCAAGGTGGATTTTCCGGAGCCGCTTGGCCCCATAATGGCGAGGTAGTCACCCTTTTTTACTGTAAGGTCGATATCGCGCAGGACTTTGAGCTCGACTTGGCCGAGCCAGTAGTGCTTGCAGAGTTTTTCAAAGATGAGAATTTCGGAGTCGGTTGAGAAGTCGAGCCGATTACTTTGGTGCTGAATCATCGTTGGACTGCCTTCTTGAACGTTCTCTGGGCTGCCTGATTCTGTTTCTGGTTTCCTCATCAAGCTGGTTGGCGTCACCGCGCATTTCTCTGAACTTCCTTATTCTGTTTCTGGTTTCCTCGTCAAGCTGGTTAAAATCAGGGGGAGATTGACCGAATTGTTTCATTCGCTCAAACTGCCCCGAGCCGGGCTGGTTGCCGTCAGAGGGCATTCGAGGGGGTCGTTCGAGACCTTGTTCGGGTCTGCGCTGGCTGCGTTGTTCTTCCTGGGTGGCGGGTTGTTGCTCTTGTTGTTCGCGTCTGTCGCGGAGCTGGTTGGCGGCTTTTTCTTTTGTCTCAGTGATTCGAGGTGGATTGAGAAGGACCAGCTCGCCTTCGATGAGTCCTTCGAGTATTTGGACATAGGTATCGTTGAACTCGCCGGTCTTGACCTCTCTTTCACGAGTGCCCTGGTTAGTGGCGACGAAGCAGACCTTTTTGCCGCCCCGGTTGGCGACTACTTGTACGGGGACGATAAGGACATCGGTGAGCTGCGAGACGAGGATTTCAACCCTTGCGGACATACCGGGTTTGAGGTAATCGTGTGTGCCTTCGATGCTGACATCGGTTTTATACACCTTGATATCGGGGCTGAGCCAGCTACGGTCCTGGTCCGGGAGGGGAGCGACTTTGAGGACTTCACCGTGCAGTGTTCTATCGGGGAAGGCGTCCATAACTATGGTGGCTGTCTGAGCGGGTCGGACTTTATCGACGGAGGATTCGTGGACACTGATTTGGGCAATCATTTCGGTGTCCGGCAGAGAGATGATGGTCTGTTGTTGAAAGACCTGTTCGCCTGCGGCAATGATGCCGCTGCCGCGGAATCTGTGCATACTATCGTCGCCGCCAGCGCCATAGACGACCAGGCCGGGCACCGGCGCTTTTATAATGCAGCCCGCTACTTGTTTTCTTGCCTTGTTTAGGCGGTCCTGCTGGAGGTTAAACCTTGCTCTGGCGCTTTCGAGCTGCGCTTTTCTCTGGGCGAGCTGGGAACGTGCCTTGGCATAAGTTCGGGCAAGTGCGCGTTTGGACTCGAAAAAATCACTGAGCAGCTTCTGCGTCTGCTTTGAGAAGTCATAAATTCTAAAGAGTTCGAGGTCGGTGTTGGCCTGAGCCACCTGGATTTTGAGAGAATCTACGCTAAGCTGGTCGGTTTCGAGCTCGGTTTGCGAGACATAGTCCTTTTCCTTGAGCCGTTTGGTCCAGTCGAGTGTGTTTTTGGCTCGTTCAAGTTTCTCATCTGCGAGAAGGATGCTATTTTCCAGCTCGCGAAGAGATTGTTCGGCGGCGCCGCCGAGATTATTTGCGTCCTGCAGCAGAGCGGGAATATCGATAATGGTTGAGATGTCAACGTTGGGGTCATCAATCCGGTTGGCCTCTTCGATAATGCGGCTGGCCAGTGTTTCGCCAAGGTATTTCTGGAAATCCATCAAAGCGAACTTTACCGTGAGCTGGTCCTGTGCGATGTCGCTTTCGTTTTGCTTGACCTGGATATCGTAGGCCTCTTTTGCTTCTTCGAAGCTTGCCTGTGCGCTGGAAAATTCGATTTCTCTTTGAGTCAACTGTTCCCTAAGGTCTCCGGCATCAAGCTCGACGAGGACTATGCCGTTATTGACGTCTTCCTGGGTGATGTAAGTACCCTGGGGCACGATATTAGTGATTGTTGCGCGGCCTTCGACTTCGGATTTGAGGTCGGTGGATTTTTTTGCCTTGATGCTGCCGCTTTCGCTGACGGTGATGGTCAGATTGTCTCTTCGGACGGCGAAGGTAGTGAGGTTTTTGATGACGGTGGATTTTTGCGGCGTTTTGTCGGCGGCGAGGAGCAGCGCCAGAGCCGCGACTAATATAAGCGAAGCAACGACGACCAGCGCAATGCGTTTGCCGGAAAAAAGTTTAAGAGTTGTCTTCGGGTTTTTGGGATTCATTTGCGTTTCCATTGGTTAGTTTTTCCGATATTATGTCCTGTTTTGCCCACATACCGTCGGGTTTTACCTGCAGGATGCCGACATCGCGGTAGAAGCTGAGTTTTGCGTCGAGGTGGTCAACCAGAGCGGCGGTAACGGCGTTTTCCGCCTGAACCAAGGCATCCTGTGACTCCAGCAGGATTCTTACGGTAACTCTGCCTGCGTTCAGCAGCAGTTCATTACTTTCAACCCTCTGCCTTGCCAAGTCAAGGGAATTTTTCTGGATTCGGTATCGGTCGGCGGTTTCAATGAGGAGGCGGTAAGCTTCTCTGACCTGAAGTTTTATGGTATCAACGTCGCCTTCGTATTGTCGTTGCTGCCTCTGGAGGTCAATCAGCGAGCGGCGATAATTGTTGCGTTGTAACTTTCTGTCTAAGGGCAGGTCGGCATCGAAGCCGAGGTTGTAGCTGCCCTGGTTGAACTGTATCCTCTCGAGCTGGGTATTGTCGGGTGAGCTGCTGTAGCCGACGCCGGCGCTAACATTAAGCTGTGGGCCAAGGCCGTCAGCGGCCAAAGTGACTTTGCGGAGTGCATCGTCGATTTTGTCCTGGCTGTTGGCGAGGTCAAGGCGTCGCAGGAGCGCCGTTTCGACTGAGGCATCGAGTGTAAAGCCGGGTACACCGACTCCGATATCCGCCAGGGCTTTGAGCTCGTTCTGGTCGAGCACTATGTTGGCATCGGTGGGCAGGGCAAGACGTATTTTGAAGTTGTCGAGCGCTCGTTCGTAATCCTGCTGAGCTCTAACAAGGGTATCTTGTGCCCGGAGGACATTCTGCTGGGCTTCATCGACATCCATACGAGTTTTCCGGCCTGCCTGCGCCTCCATTTCGAGGCGGTCTTTTGATTCGAGGACTCTTTTATAGTTGTTCTCGGCATTGGTGACGGAGTCCTTATTCTGGAGGACGCCGTAGTAAGAGTTTACTGTATCGACGACGAAGCTTTGCCTGAAACGGTTGAAAGAACGGATATCGTACAATACCTGTCGTTCTGTTTGGATGAGAGTTTCCTGTTTTTGTTTTCCTGTGCCGGCGCCGAGCAGAGGTGCAGTTGCGCTAGCGGTGAGGACCGAGCCGAGCGTAGTTCTGGGGTCGCCTGTGAGGAATCTTACCCAGTCAACGGCCAGGGTTGTGCCGACCTCAATGCCGTCGCCAAACAGGAAGTCGCGTTGTGTTCCAACGTTTGAGTGGAGAGAGAAGTCCTTTTCGGAGGCGCTGTCGTTGACGTAGGCGCCATCGATGGTTGCGAACCACTGCTGCTCATAATCGTGCCTGACGCCTGTCAGCGACAATGCGGAGAGATACAGAGTTTCCTTCTGTGACTGATAAGTTCTGCTATTAGCAGTGGCGATGGCGACCGCCTGGGCGAGCGAGATGCTTTCTGGTGCGGCAGGGACGGCTTCGAGCTTGATATCGGTTGGCGAAAGAATAGTGTTGGCGTCCTTGATGACGTAGTTGGCTTGTTGACCAAAATTTGGATGCCATTTGTCATCGAGGATTTTGTACACATCTTTGTCAGCGTCTGCCTTGTAGTGGTCGGGGCTGCACGCACCTGCGGCGCCGAAGATAATTGCTGTGCAAAGCATAGCAAAAAGCCGAACCACAGGTATAGAACTGCAAGACATCCAACCCTTCTCCAACAGCCCCTTGGCGGCCAATCCAGGCCGCCTTTGTTTATCTATGTCATTATAGCATAAAAGGTTACGAGATAGAAGCCGAAAATCAGCCAATGGCATAGGACAACAACGCTCTCTTTTACGTAATATACCGGTTATATGTTCTGTAACGGTGGTTTCGCGGTTTTTTTGTATTCGGCGGTGTGAACTGACAAAGAAACACCGCCTGCGCGACCCGGATACCACAATATAATAGACGTTTCAGGGGCGGCTTATATTTCGGGATGTCGGGGATTGTTTTCTGTCGGCAGGGCGATTGTGGGCGGATGGCGGATACAGGTTCAACAGGTGAGGTGAAAGGCGGCGGCGAGAGAGTCGTTTTTTTGTGACAGTTCGTTGAACGACTGGACGGCCTTATGGGTGTCCGACGCTATCAGTTGGATGTTGAGGTCTTTGAGAAACCGGCGGGTTTGATCGGGTATGTCCATAAGGCCGTATGCCCCGCAGCCAACGACGAGGATTGATGGGCCGGCGGCGATTACGGTCTCGAGGTCTTCGGGCGAGAGCGAATGTCCCTGTTTTCTGCGCCAGTTTGGGTGGACGGAGTCGGCGATAATCAGCAGGTCGCTTTTGTACTCGATTTGGTTTATGACCATTTTGCCGAATTGGTATGAGTCAATGTGCGTTTTCATTTCGCCTGTCCAGCCAAGAGCTTGTTCATAACAGCGACATAATAGGCGGAAAGTGTGGGTCCGGCAATAGCTTGGCCCAGGTTGGCTGGGATGCCTGGTTTTGTCCGATAATGTAGTTGTTTGGTTTGGGGTGTTTTTCGGGGGCTGGGGCTTAAGAAGAACATTTGTGTCTCGATAATAAAGCATTGGAGAGGAGTATAGGAAGGATTGAGTGTGAACAGGTATGGAGAGGACAATGTGATGGATGGCCGGGTTGGTCTTCTGGAGCCGCAGGTGAGGGCGTTGGCGGAGGTACAGCCGGAACAGGATTGCTGTACGGTGGAGAGCGATTTCGTTGCGGCCGATGCTGACGGACTTCTGGAAACGGCGCTGATGTATGGCGAGTGTGTCTCGGAGCCGCTGACCAGACGAGAGAAGGAGATATTGCATCTGGTTGTTTCGGGCAGGAGTAATAAAGAGATAGCCAAGGCGCTTTGCAGGAGCGAGCGGACGGTGGAGTATCACCGCAACCGGATTATGCGGAAGATGGGGGTACATAACGCGGCCGGTCTGGTTGCTCGTGCGATTTGGCTTGGGATTGCGTAAGCATATCTTTTGGGGTGCATTTCTGTTTTTTCAGTGCTGGTGATTCGGTTTTTTTGGATTGTGTCTGCGGGCAAATCAGGTAGTTTCCGCAATTGACCGGAGGGGATAAACTGACGAACAAAAGTACAGGAGGAAGGGGCGTAATAATAGAATTATGGCCTCTACAATATCACATAAATTGACGCCTTGTCCGATGAGCGAGGAGAAGGTGTTGGTGTCGGCCGGGTCGGTGTTTTGTGCCCGGAAAAAGGGCGGCAGGGCGCTTTTATGCAAAAGACAGACGGGATTGACTAATGATAAACCAGGATTATCTGAGCGAATTGATTAAGAACCGAATAAAAGACGTTTCGTCGAGTTGTCTTGTGACGACCTCGCGGGTCTGGCTGGAGGTGGGGGACCTGATGAGCAAGGACGTTGCGACGATTTCGCCGGAGCAGTCGATGCTTTCAGCGGCGAAGGTTATGGCGACGGACAGCATCTCGTCACTGGTGGTAGTGGATAACGGCACGGTGGCGGGCATCATCACGGAGACGGATTTTTTGAAGAAGGTTGTCGCGACAGGCAGGGACGCCGAGCACGTCAAGGTGTCGGAGGTAATGTCCTGCCCGGTAGTGACCGTGACGCCCGACACGAACGTATTTGACGCCAGCGGAACAGCGGAGGAGAAAAGGGTCAAGCGTCTTCCGGTTTTGGACAGGGGACACCTGGTGGGGATAGTGACGCGGACGGACCTTGTTCGTGTGTTGACGTCATACGGGATGTGGAGAGAGATTTCGGAGATAATGAGCAGGGACGCAGCGACGATATACAAGCAGGCCAGTGCGGCCGAGGCGGCGGGGGTGATGTCGGCGCGGGGCATATCCGGTATAGTAGTTATGGGGACGGAAGGTGTGGCGGGGATACTGACGGAGAGGGACTTTCTAAAGAGGGTGGTTGCCGCCGGCAGGGACCCTGCGAGCGTGAAGGTCGAGGAGGTGATGTCTTACCCGGTGGTGACAGTGCCTTCGTATTACTCGGTGTTCAGCTCGAGCAGGATAATGGAGAAGATGCACATTCGCCGGCTTATTGTCGAGGACAATAAACGATTAGTCGGTGTGGTGACGCAGACGGATATTTTCCGGGCGGTTGAGGGGAGGTTGCAGCAGGAAGAGGAGGATAATTTCAAGCTGCTGGAGACATCGGATGTTTGTATTTACACGCTCGATTTAGACGGCAACGTCACTTATATCAATCCTGCGTTTATGAGGATGTTAGGAGTTGAGGACAGAGCCGAACTGGTCGGTCAGGTATTTTTGCCGGAGCGGTTCTGGTACAACCCGCAGGACCGGTTTGGTTTCCTCAAGCAGCTAAAAAAGGGAATGGTGGAGATAAAGGATTTGACTTTGAGGACGGCGAGAGGCAAAAGGATAGACGTTACTGTTTTTTCGAGCTTTACGAAGAACATACACGGCAGGTTAAACGGCAGCCAGGGTGTGCTGCACGATGTAACAGACAAAAAAGAGATTGTTACGCTGAAAGAGACCGAGAGGGCGCTGCGTGCAAGCGAGGAGCGGTATCGTCGCATCACTGAGGCAGTGACGGACTATATCTTCACGGTGCGATTTGAGCAGGGAAGACCCATCGAGACGATTCATGGTGCAGCCAGTTTTGCAGTGACGGGATATACGTCTGAAGAGCTGACGATGGACCCGAGTTTGTGGTTCAATATGGTTTACCCTGAGGACTGGGAGCTGGTTCGTGAGCAGACATCGCAGTGCATATCGGGGCAGGAAATCAGGCCGATAGAGCATCGGATTGTGCGAAAGGACGGGAGCATTCGGTGGGTGAGACGGACTTTGGTGAGAAACTGCGATGCAGCGGGACGGCTGGTATCTTACGAGGGTATGTTGCAGGATGTGACCGAGCTGAAACTGGCTGAGCAGGTTCAGATGCAACTGCTCAGTGAGCTTGAGCAGGCGACGGGCGAGCTTGCGGATTTTGCATATATAGCATCGCACGATTTGAAGGCGCCGCTGCGGGGGATAAGCTCACTGGCGGGGTGGCTATCGACCGATTACGCGGAGAAGCTGGATGAGCAGGGTAAGGAAAATATCAAGATGCTGCTGTCGCGAGTGAAGCGGATGTATAATTTGATAGACGGGGTGCTGCAATATACGCGGATAAGCCGCACGAAGGAGAAAAAGACAGCGGTGGATTTGAATGGGCTTGTGGCAGAGGAGATTGCGAATATTTCGCCGCCTGGGAACGTGGAGGTAACGATTGAGGATGCGCTGCCTGTGGTGACATGCAGGCGGGAGGGCATAAGGCAGGTGTTCGGGGGCTTGCTGAGCAACGCGGTTAAATATATGGATAAGCCGCAAGGTAAGGTTACAGTCGGCTGGGGTGAAGAAGAAGAGGGCTGGAAGTTCAGCGTAACCGATAACGGCTGCGGGATAGAGAAGAAGCACTTCGGCAAGATATTCAAGATGTTCCAGACGCTGTCGCCGCGTGACAAGGTTGAGGGTATCGGCGTGGGGCTGACGATTGCCAAAAAGATTGTGGAGAGCTGGGGCGGCAGGATTTGGGTTGAGTCGAAGCCGGGAGAGGGAAGCACATTCTACTTCACGCTGCCGAAGGAAGAGAGGCACGCGAAGGCAAGGTCTTCGCTGGCCGGCGTTGTCGGGTGAGGTTGCGAGGAAGTAGAATCGCAAAAGGAGATGAGCAGATGAGGACGCAAAAGAATTTGGCTGTTGCCTGTGCGGGTGCGGTTCTCTGTATAGTCGTGATATGGTTTACAGCATCGATTGGCGGAGAAGAAAGGATTTATGAGGTCAGGCCCCAGGTGACTGTGCCGGAGTATCGGACGGATGCGGGACGGGCAATAGATGCTTACGAACGGCTGATGGAACGCAATATGAATCTGACTGAAAAGATTCTCGACCGACTTAGTACAGATTCTCAGGCCGTTGATAAAAAGCTGGAGGGCATTGAAGGCAAGCTGACGGAACTGTTGGCGAGGACGGCGAGAATCGAAAAGGCGCTGGGGATAGAACAGACCACAGAAACAAGACCACAGACCACGGACACAAGACCACAGACAACAGACACAAGACCCCAGACCACAGAGTCAGCCGCTAAGATTAAGGGTGTGCCGGAAAAAACAAATCAGCATTGAGCGTCAGCCGAAGGTTCTGCCGGATTCATCGACATAGACAGTTCCCTTTGCATTTTTTATTACCTTTACTGCTTTCGGCACGTCTTCGAGTTTCGGGATTTTGAAAAGCCGCCGGCAGTTTGCGCACTTTATTCTTCTATCTGCCGCGGTTTCATCCAGCAGCCAGCAGTTACCGCAATATGGACATTGGGCAATAATCCGCATAATCCGGGCCTTTTTTCATCAATCGGGTTAATCATATCTGTCGGCCATTGGCCGGTATATACAGCAGCAGGGATAATGAAATGGGGAGTTTTTTATTGCGTAAAGGGTTTCCCAAGTCAATGAAGATGGGCAAAGGGGGCAAGATAGGGGATTTGAAAACCGTGAAAAAGTGTGAAAATGTTGCGAAAAGTTGGGACAATTTGAGGTAAAAACAGGCGCACTTTTAAGAAAAACACGCAAACTTGCGTAAAAGTGAGTACACTTTGAGTAATTCGGTAGTCTTTTGGGGCGGAGAGGGAGGAGGAAAATTACAAACCCCAAACTCGAAGCACCAAACAAATTCCAACTACCAAAACAATAAATCCCAGACAAACGGCAGAGTTGGGCGGAGGAGAGGGTAAAATCCCAAACCGCCTCGCCATAGGCGAGCAAGCCCACCAGACGAATATTGGGTCCCCGCCAAAGGCATGCGGGGATCTCCGCTTCGCTACGAAAGGCGGGTAAACCCGCCAAACAACGTGGCGAGGCAAGCTCCGATTTGTTTTGGCGGAGGGGGAAAACGCCGGTTATCTTCATAAGTCAATTCTGAACAGGGGTTTAGGTTCATTTTCGCATTTTTGCAAATTGGCTTTGTTTTGGCTTTGTTTTTTCGGCAGTTGCGCGGGGTAGCTGTTTCATAAATCTTTTGTAGGCATAGGATTAGGGCTGTTTCGCATTTTTTCAAATTGGGTTTGTTTTGCAAAATCACACTCTGTCGGCAGAAGGAGTTTGGGCAAAATAGGGGTTTTGGGTAGGCACCCGGCTTTGCCAAAGTGGCTTCGCCGAGGCAAGTGGAGGACAGAGGACAGATGACAGAGGACAGAGGACGGATAAATGATGGTTTATAGCGTTCGGTGAGGATTTGAGCAACGACAGCCATTATTGAGAAATCCGAGTTTAACATTCAGTATTCACTTTCTCATTGTTAGGGGGGTATTATACAATATGGAATGTTTTGTGTCAAGTGAAATCTTGCTTAACCAAGGATTGGCACGGATTTTCACGGATTGTTTTGACGCAGATTACGCAGATTAACGCTGATTTTGGTCGGCTTTGGTGTACTTCGGCAGGGCTTTTCTCGATGTGAACATCTGCGAAAGTCCCGCCTTCGTCCACCGGGTGGCCGAAACAGGCCCCCCCTTTGTCAAGCCGACCAAAGACCAATACCCCAATCTTATTTGTGCCGGGTCTGGCCCCTTCTTCGCTGCGCTACGAAGGGCAGGGCGAAACGACCAAATGAAGACGAGCAAAGAAAATTGGATGTGGATTGCGGACTTTTAAAATACTTGCTTTTATTTCCGGTTTGGCGATACAATGCTTCTTTAAGGTCGGGAGCATAGAATAACACCTTTGTCCATCAGCATTACCGTCCGGCAAACGCCTTTATAAATAGTGAGGAAATAAGTATGGTGTCCTCAGATTTCAGATTCCTCAGATTTCAGATTCACAGATTCAGGTACAGATTTCAGATTTCGCGGCAAACTATAAAAGGTGGAAAATGAAGGATTCAACAGAACAGCTTTTTGGTGGTAGCTGGACCAAAAAAAAACTTGAAATACTAAAAAAATATCTCGAAAGTTATAACACTGCACTAAAAAAACAACCATTCAAGAGGGTCTACATAGACGCTTTTGCAGGAACGGGATATCGCCAGAAGCGAAGTCATCCATACGATATCTTTGCTATTTTTGAAGAGTTAAAAAAAGATGAATCCGAGAAGTTTCTTAAAGGTTCTGCCAAATTGGCCCTTGAAGTAAACCCGTCATTTCATAAATATATTTTTATTGAGACCGATGGGGGAAAAATCGCCGAACTGAAAAAATTAAAAGATCAGCATCCCGAGAAAACAATAGAAATAATCCAAAGTGATGCTAATGGGTTTATTCAGAATTATTGCGAGAAAGAAGATTGGGCAAATAATAGGGCAGTTTTATTTCTTGATCCCTTTGCTACCGAGGTTGAATGGCTATCCATCGAATCTGTCGCTAAAACCAGGTCTATTGACGTTTGGATACTTTTCCCGCTTATGGCGGTCAACCGATTGTTGGCCAGAGATCCAGAAAAAATATTTTATGAACCTTTGAATCGGATTTTTGGAACCAAGGAATGGTTTGAACGTTTTTATAACACCAGAACTTTAAATGTTATTTTTGGAAAATCTGAGGTTGTTTTTAAAGATTGTGATTTTCAAAGAATTGGACGGTTCTATAAGGAAAGACTAAAATCCATATTCACCGGAGTAGCAGAACAACCCAAAGTATTTTATAATAGTCGTCAAAGCCCTTTATTTCAGTTATTCTTTGCTGCTGGAAATCCCAAGGGGGCGCCGATTGCTATTAAAATTGCAGAACACCTAATGAGGAATATCTGAATGGGAATTGATTCTAAAATAGAGTGGACAGAATCAACGTGGAATCCTGTTACGGGTTGCACAAAAATAAGTGTAGGATGTAAGAATTGCTATGCGGAACGTATGGCAATTCGCCTTCAATCTATGGGACAGCATAATTATAGGGATGGTTTTAAGCCGACTTGTCATCCTCATACGCTTTCTTTGCCGCTGAATTGGAAAAAACCTCATATGATTTTCGTAAATTCCATGAGTGATCTATTTCATGAGAAGATATCAGTTGATTTTATTCTCGATGTGTTTGATATAATGAAAAAAACACCTCAACACCAGTATCAGATTCTTACCAAACGGGCAGAACGACTTGCTGCGCTTTCGAAGGTTCTGCCGTGGAGAAAGAATATTTGGATGGGTGTCACAGTTGAGGCATCTGATTACAAGCACAGGATAGATTGTCTGAGACAAACAGCCGCAAACATAAAATTTCTATCTTTAGAACCGTTGTTGGGCAACCTTGGCACTTTAAACTTGGACGGCATTGATTGGGTTATTGTTGGTGGCGAGTCAGGAATTGGCGCAAGGCCGCTTGAACCCGAGTGGGTACGAAATGTACGACATGAATGCTGCTCTCAAAACGTGGCTTTCTTTTTTAAGCAATGGGGCGGCGTAAATAAAAAGAAAAATGGACGCTCACTTGACGGACGCACATGGGACGCTATGCCTCCACAAGCACTGGCCTTTAAATGATAGAAGCGGCGGGAACTTCTTATAGTGGTAGAAACAGCCCGTGTTTCCCGTTTTATACAGTACGCCAGCCCGCCTCGCCTACGGCGAGTAAACTCCGGCGGGTAAAAGGCGTATAAAACTGCATAATCGTTGTTCGGGCAGGAGTAGGTATCAATTGATATGGCGAAGTTAGGTCAACAAAAGCAACATGTACCGGTATTCTTGGGATCTACCTACGAGGATTTACAGGAATACAGGACCGCAGTACGTGAAGCACTGCATAAGATCGAGACAATTGTACGCTGCATGGAATACTTTGGGTCCAAACCCGGGAGTCCAAAGGACGTATGCCTCGAAGCTGTTCAATCCTGCAAAGCGTACATTGGCATCTTTGCAATGCAGTACGGGAGTATTGATGAGAAAACTGGCAAATCGATAACACATCTTGAATACGAAGAAGCTAGTAGACTTGGCTTGCCCATTCTGGTGTACCTGATAGACGAGCAGAAACAACCCGTCCTTCCGAAGTATGTAGAAACGGGGGAGAAAGCGAAGCTTCTACAGAAACTGAAGATGGAACTAAAGAAGAAATATACGGTGAGTTTCTTCACTACGCCTGAAGATCTCGCTAAACGCGTTGCCCAAGATTTGCCACCAATCCTGGACGAGATCGAGCCAGAGCACGTGAATGACATCGGTGTTCCTATTGGTCCAGGGCTAAAGTCTATAGTACGGATCACAAACGGTTCAATAATTTATCAAAACAACACTTTGAATTATCTGCCATTTATAGGCCTTACGATGTCAATTACAGAGGGATCTGTTGATCGCAACAAATTTGGTAAGTTAGAAGTGTATATTGAAACTTTAGTTCCCTTTCAGGGTCTTCAACGGCTAAATGAAAAACTTGGATTGCATTTTATGCGTCTATTCAGCGAAAGCAATACCATTTCAGTTGACCGTGATAAACCTACTGTATTCACTGCATCTACTAATCATATCTTACCCCAAGGGGAGAAAGTATTAGATTTTACAAAAGGGCAGGAAATGCTTATTCTTAAGAATATTCATGTTCAAACACAAACAGCAGCTTCCGGTTATTTAAAAGGCAACATATTTCAAGGGGAATTCAAAGCACTCCTTATTTACCTTGAAACTAACTCACAAGTCGGCTTGAATGGTGATTTTCGAGTTCAATTAGCTTAAACGGAAATGCACTAGCTCATTGGAGGTGAGAAGTGGCAACAGAAGATGACAATCTGGCTGAGGAAATTGGGGAGGGTTTCGGGGGCAGCCTATTGAGCAAGTTGCTTTTTGGCTTGTCATGGTTCATCCTTCTTCCTTTGCTCACGTGCCCTTTTTGGCGAGTACAGGATTACGCTCCTGATGGAACATTGGTTTCGTCTCGGTGGCCTTGGAAAGTCGTTCTCGGTTGCGCTATAGTATGGTTCTGCACAGCTTACTGCTCGTTCCGCATAGCAAAACGAGGGAAGAAGGGACGAAAGGACGTAATTCGCTGAAACGCAAGAGGTTGGGCAAATAAGGATAATATAAAAAACTATGAAATTTTTTAATTGGATTCTGAATCGCAAAACGATTGCTCCTAATATCGGAAGAGGTGTTTGCCTTTCAAAAGATGAAGCAGATAAATTAAAAAAGTTAGACCATGAAAAATTGATGAACATGGATAGTAAAGAAAGATTCAGCGTTTTTGCCAATGTTATTGGTGAAGAAAACGCAAAATGGGTTAATGCTCGTTTTGAGAAAGAGTTCCTCTTTAAAAATCAACAAGAAGGCATGATTAATTGGGCAAAGAAAACTGACATGAAGACAGAATTTAGAAAGGAAATCGTCAGTAAAATATCTAATCTGGAAAAAGCATTAAGTCCAACAGAGATAGATGAATTTATAGACAAATTATCTGAACTATCACTTGGCATTGGTGTCACGGAAGAAGAAGCCAAAACTATTATGGAGTTATTTAAAAAAGTTGAGGAAGCTAAGTTGAAAATGGAAAATGGTGGTAGCGTAATAGATTATGAAAAGGCATGTGATGTTTATCAAGACTATATTAACAAGCTTAAATATTCCTGAAAGATTTAGTCTCAGGATGCGTATTGAGCAAAAAACGGGAACTGATTATACTGGCAGAAACAAACGGCTTTTGGTGTTTTATGCCGGATGCATAATCATTGTTAGGTCATCATTATGTTTATTGGCGAGACCAAAACGCTTTGGCAAAACATAGGTCAAACTCTCTGGTACTTGCAGACTCTTGAGTTTGCTCTTGGCCATTATCTCGTTCTGACCCAAGTTGTACCTGGCGACAAAGACGAGGCATATAACCAATTAGATAAGTCATTCAAGGTTACTCTTGGGCGGCTCGTAGCTAAACTGAAAGAGAGCCTCCATGTTCATCCTGAAATCGAGGGCAAGCTAGAGCATCTCACGGACGAAAGAAACTGGCTCGTGCATAAAATCTACCGCCTGCACCATATCGACATTCATGATATCCAGCGTTTCACCAAATTGTTGGATCGAATAAATGCTCTTGGCAATGAAGCTTTAAACCTTGCTAAAGAATTCAGCATCCTCTGTGAGCAATGGTGCATCGCAAATGGAGTAAAAGAAAAAGATATTGATGCAGAATTTAACCGGCGCTTGCAGGAAGGGTGGAATACCTGACAGGCGGCTATCGTTAGACGCCGCTGATCGCGTCGCTTCTGAGCTGGCTCGTATCGGTGAAATCTGAGGTAGAAGGCCTCGATGAACCGATGGGCGACATGGCGGTCGGAACAGAAAATTTATATCCTGGGCCCCCTGCTGTAAAACCAAAGTGGGTCTGGGTCCCCGCCAACGACATGTGGGGATCTTCGCTGCGCTACGTTGGAATAAAAAAGGCGAGGACGGTTAACCGGGTTTGGGGTAGCCCTAGTTTCGTTTCCTCGCCGAGTATAATCAAATCCCTTTGATTCGCCGCATCAACCGTCCGTGGCTGAACGGGGTATGAAACTGTGTGTTCGCTCTGTTAGACACCGAATTTGATAATGTTTTGCGCAGCTTGGCGGATATTATCCGGGGTGTCAAGGCGGCCTGAGAGGAGAAGCTCTCTTGCCTGCGTGACGGTATCGGTATCGTCCGGCGGCGACTTTACTGCCTGTTCAATCAGAGAGGCGTATTGAATTTGCAGGGAAGCATCTACGGGTTCGCCTGCCGGGTGCTTTGTCTGGCCTGCCTGCTTGGCCGAAGAGCTTTCCCGGAAGTCAGGAATTTGGTTGATGTTAATTTTATCTATCATAGCCATTTCGCCATATCAGTATTATCAGTTCAAAATCCTTTTCGTATGTTTTTGTCAGAACTTAAAGGTTTTTTCGGAAAAACCTGATTTTTTCTAAAGTTCCATTCGATTTTCGGACGAATAGACAATTTCTCCACATATCGCTACTGACGGGTCTGGAGTGTTTCAGCGACTTCAAAGGCCACGAATTTGACGAAATTGATAGAGCTAAGGACGGCCAAATCCTGTCGAAGGGGTGCAAAAGCGGCCCTAAGCTCGTGCTCAAAGTAGGTCTTAATGCGTTTTTCGGTGTTCTTGTCGGCGGTGTCCCAGACCTGCTCGATTGCCCAGAGGAGCTGACCATCGTTAAGGTCAATTAGTTTGAGGCGCAGGCCGATGGACATATGCGGGTAGGGCTGATAGCCGGTGATGGCGCCGACCAGAATGGCATCGGATGCGACGACTTTTCGAGTAGCAAGGAGTTGGTCGAGGGTGTATGTGGATTCGGGATTAATAGGGAGGTTTTTCCAGGTCGGGTCGCTGCTGCGGATGACAGTTAGGCCTAAGATGTGTGTTTTTTGGATGGCCTGATAGAGAGCGTCGGTCATCTCTGCGGAAATCTGGGGATAGGTTGACTGGTTGTGCAGCTCAATGAGAGCGACGTTGCCGAGAGAGGCCGGACTTTTGGCGGGATTTGTATAGTAGGAGTTCTCGAGCGTCGGGCCGGAACTGGGGATTATGCCTGATTCGCAGCCGGCTATTGCTATGACGACGGCAAACAATGATGCTAACCGCAACGGATAAGAATGTGACAGGTACCGCAAATGGTATGAACGTGATATTTTCGTGGGAATCATTTTGTTTCACCTGATGTTAGGGTTTTGTCGGAAACTGCATTGGATTCGACGTTGTTGGATTGCAGGGTTTCGGATTTTATTTCGCCGCCGAGCGTTTTCAGGATTTTGAGGAGAGCTTCGAGCTGGGCTTTGTCGGCGTCTCGCATTTCATCACGGAAGCCGAGTATGTTGTTTTTCCAGTTGTTCAGCTCGACGCGCATTTCGACGAGCAGGTCGTTTGCCTCGGTCAATTCCTTTTTGGTTTGAGCAAGCTCGGTGCTTGCGGAATTGAACTGTTCTTTAAGGCGGGCGTTTTCGGCGTCGAGGAGCTCTTTTTGTTGTTTGAGGGCGGCGGCTTCTTCGGAGAGTTTTGCGTATTTTTCGGATAGCTGGACGGCTGACTCGACAGCGGATGGTCCGTGCGGCTGGGACTGCTGAAATCTCTGCGCTGCGGCGCCGCTTTGTGTGGAATCGGGCTTCGTGGAAAATGCAGCATCAGGGCCATGGTCTGGTGTGCAGCCGGGTGACGGCAGCATCAAGACGGTTACGAGCATAAGTAAGAGCATAATACGGTTCTGCATTGGTAATTTTCCTTGTTTATTTTTTGTTTGGCGGTTTCGGTTTATTGTTCTGGTTTTGTGGTTCGGCTTGTGCGTTTGGTTCTGCGTAGTCGCACCTGACATGGGTTTTCTGGCCGCAGGAGCAGGTAAGCTCAATAACGGCAAATCCGGGCTGTTTCTCGACGATTCGCACCTGGGGGGGCATCAGGTTTATGTTTTTGCCATTTGGTCCGACAGCGGTATGTGCGAAGCCAAGCTGGAATCGGCCTTCGATATTGACGTCGCTGCCTTTGAGGATACGCGCGACTGTCTGCGGCATTTTTTGTCCTTTCCTTTCTGTTTTTTTTGCCGACCGCGGATTTTGATTATGCGGTCAGGCGCGAAAATCTATTGAGTGCCGGTCATCTTCGTTTTCAGGCGGTTCGGCGCCCGTTGCATTTTTGTCGGTCGTTTTGTCCGGCTGCGCTGCGGTGCTGCGTTTACGCTGCTCTTCGCCTTGTTTTCGTTTTTTTTCAGTGTTGCCCTGGATGGGGTTCAGAGTACCGACGTTCTGGAGGCCTTCGACCGGCTTTATTAAATTATAATCACTTTCCGCCATCGTCCCATTGCCTCAATTTTACGGACAGGTTAAACAGAGCGGCTGCGTGCAGCTGGCTGACGCGCGGCTCGGTAACGTTGAAAATTTCAGCTATTTGTTTCATAGTCAGGTTTTGCTGGTAATAGAGCAGGATGAGCTGACGCTGGCGCTGCTCAAGCTGCTGGATTGCCTGTGCGAGCTTGTCAACAAGCTCGGTATGTTCGAGCTGCTGGTCGGGCGTCGCGGTGTTCGGTGCGGCGAGGATGTTGCGAAGGGCCGGGGCATCTTCGCCGATGCCGTCGATGGAAAGGAACTGCTGGGCGCGGGCGTTCTCGAAGGTTTGGTAGAGCTCGTCGAGAGTAACGCCGAGCTTTTCGGCGAGCTGATGGTCGTCGGGAGCTGTGCCGGTTTGCCTGGTGATTTCGATGCTTGTCTGCATAGTGGTGCGGATTTGTTTGTTGATGTTTGGGGGCATAAACGACCAGCCGCGAAGCTCATCGAGGATAGCGCCTTTTATTCTGATGTAAGCGTAGGTTTTGAATTCGGCCTGGAAGGATGGGTCGTAATCGCGAGCGGCCTTGACCAGACCGACAGTACCTGCCGAGACGAGGTCATCGTAAGACAGTGGCGGCTTGATGTAGCTTGCGATGCGCTGGGCGATTTTATGAACGAGAGGCAGGAACAGAGCGATTTGGTCGTTGTCGATAGTTTTTTGGCCGGAGTACGCGCGCTGTGCAGCGGTCTTCAAGTGCCTTTGGCTGTCGGCGGTCCTGGTCGGGGGCGTCTTAACGGGAGTTTTAGTTTCCGGCGGCACGGTTTTTTTCCTTCAAGCGATTCAGGTAGTCCGAAATAAGCGCACTGGTGAGTACAGCGTTGATTGCCTTGACGAGCAGTGCGGTGACAACGTACGCGGCGATAGCAGCGAAGAAGGCGCGTCTGCAGCAGGTGGCGGGCGCGAAGCCGCAGAACGAGCCGATGAAGCTGACAGCGAAGAAGCATACAACGGCGATGCTCACGGCTATCGGGCGGATGTACAGCATCATATCATTGGCTCCTGTTTTCATTGACCGGATTATAAGGACGTTTTTTTATTGTAGTGCTCCTGCAAATACGTGTTCGTGGGACACAGTTTCCGGCAACGGCCTTTGCCCCGACGAGTCGATGGATACGGTTTCGATGGGAGCGACTTCAGTTCCGAGGACGATTTCGTCATAGGCGACCACAGGCAGCGAGGGTACGGTTCGAGAGAGCATATCCGCCAGGGGGGCGCGCAATCTGGAATCGCAAAGGAGGACGGCCTTATCTTTGCCTTTGTCCATAGCGGACTTCCAGGTGTGTGCGGTTTTGCGGCAGACGGCGAGAGTCGTTTCAGTGGGCAGAGCGAGCGAGAGCGTCTCTGCTTCCTGCTTTAAGGTTGAGAGCATTTGATGTTCAAGGGCTGGTTCGAGAGTTATGGCGGAGACCTTTCCGTGGTCGTCTTTCGAGAGGTCGGTAATGGTGCGTTTGAGAGATTTTCTCACCATTTCGGTCAGGACGACGGGATTTTTTGTTTTTGGTGCGTGCTCGGAGAGTGCTTCGAGAATAGTAGTCAGCTCTCTGACGGGGATTTGACTTTTGAGGAGGTTTTTGAGGACGCGCTGGAGCAGGCCGATGGAGACAGCGCCGTCGGCGGCGAGCACTTCGCCGACCAGGGATGGCTGGATTTTTCGGAGTCGGTCAACAAGCAACTGGACGTCCTCGCGAGTGAGCATTTCGTCGGCGTGTTTTTTGAGAATTTCAGAGAGGTGAGTAATGAAGACGGATTGTGGGTCGATAACCGTGTAGCCGGACAGCTCGGCTTTTTCCTTCTGGTCGGGCCGAATCCACAGTGCGGGCAGACCGAAGACGGGTTCAATGGTTCGTAATCCATCGATTTTTGTCTGGACGTTTCCGGAGTCCATAGCGAGGAGCATATCCGGCTCGAGGCGTCCCTTTGCGACGGGCATTTCGAAGAGGCGGATTTCGTAGGCGGTGGGGTCCAGGGTGATATTATCCCGCAGGCGTACAAGAGGGATGATGAGGCCGAGCTGTTGAGCGAATTTTCGGCGCAGGGCGCCAATGCGGTCGAAAATAGTGCTGCCCTTTCGCGGGTCAACCATAGAAATCAGACGCACGCCGACGTGAACGGAGACCCTGTCAATTTCGAGCAGCTCCTCGACGGGTTGTTCGTGCGTCTGGGCTTTTCTCGCCTGCTCAGTTTTTTTTGCGGAGGGCGTTTCGGCTTTTGACGCGGTTCGTGCCAGCATAGCGGTAGCGGCGGCGAGAAGCAGGAACGGGATTTTAGGCAGGCCGGGCACGAGGGCCATAGCGGCGATGATGATTGACGTTATCATGAGGGGTTCGCCGGTTCTGAGCAGTTGTCTGCCGATGTCCTGGCCGATGCTGAACTGAGAGGATATTTTGGTTACGAGAAAGCCGGAACTTACGGAAATTATGACGGAGGGTATCTGGCTGACCAGGCCGTCGCCGATGGACAGGACGCAATAGGTTTTTATAGCAGCGGAAATGGTCATACCGCGAGCGTAGCCCATAGCGATGCCGCCGACGATGTTTACCGCGGTGATAACCAGGCCTGCTTTAGCGTCGCCCCTGATGAATTTGCTGGCGCCGTCCATAGCGCCGTAAAACTCGCTTTCTTTGACGATTTTGGCTCTTCGTTTGTTGGCCTGGTCTTCGGTGATGAGACCTGCATTGAGGTCAGCATCTATTGCCATTTGTTTTCCGGGCATAGCGTCGAGGGTGAAGCGTGCGGCCACTTCGCTTATGCGTTCTGCGCCTTTTGTGATGACGACGAACTGGATGATGACGAGGATGAGAAAGATGACCATACCTACGACGAAGCTGCCGCCTGCGACGAAGTCGCCGAATGTCTGGATGATTTTTCCGGCGTTGCCCTGGAGGAGGATGAGGCGAGTCGAGGCGACGTTGAGCGACAGGCGGAAAAGGGTTGTGAACAGCAGCAGTGAGGGGAAGGTTGACATTTCAAGGGCTTCTTTTGATGAGAGGGTGATTATCAGGATTGCAATCGCCAGGGACAAGCTGCAGGCAAGGAAGGCGTCGAGCATGGGCGTGGGCAGGGGGATAATGAGGGTGGCAAGAATGACGACCAGCCCGACCGCGATGATGATGTTGGAATGCGACATCAGGGGGGTGTCAAGCAGTACGGAAGAATCGAGTTTTTCAGTTGTCGGCGGCATTTATTTCCACTTTGAAGGGGTCATTGGTTTTTCCGTATCGTTTATTCCTGGTGCTGGTTTGGTTTTGATTCGCCGAGGCCGAGGATTTGCTTGATTCGGACGGCGAAACGCCCATCGACGATGACGACGTTTCCGGTGGCGAACATGGTGTCTTTGAGATAAAGCTCCATCGGAGCGTCGATGGGTTTGTTGAGTTTTATGACCGAGCCGGGGGCGAGCTGAAGGAGCCGGCGGATGGGAATCTGAGTTTTGCCGATGGTGACGGTCACGGGGATGTTCATATCGAGGAGGATGTCGATGCTTCCGCTGCCAGTTGCGCCGCTGTCAAGGGCTTCGGGGAAATCGGCGGCCTGGGCCTGTGTTTTTTGCTCTGTTTGCGGGGTCTGGCTTTGTTCGGCCTGATTTTGGGCCGTCTGTTCTGCGACTTGAGCTGTATCGGTCATATACGTGGTTTCCTTAATCGGTCAAAGTTTTCATTGGGCCTGTTGTGCAGCGTCGAAAAGCGGTTCGACGACGACGAAGGCGTATTTTCCTTCCGCCTGGGCGCATCTGCCTCGGCAGAGGGTTCGGTTTTCGACAATAAGTTCGATTGATTCATTAACCTTTTTATCGAGAATCAGCAGGTCGTCGGGGGACAGGCCTATTATCTGTTCGAGCGTAAGCGCGACGGTTGCGAGATGCGCCGTGACGAAGACGGGCATTTTTTCTACGTGGCCGAGCATTGCCCTGGAGGTGTCTTTTGGGGACAGCTGACTTTCACTCTGCGACGTCTCGCCGACGGCGGGCGCGAGGGTTTCGCAGAGCATAAGGATGTGGGCCTGGGAATCGTTTTGCGAGCCGGTTTTTTTGACGTTGAAGGTAATCTTGCAGAACTCCTCTGTGCCTTTCAATTCGAGGGGCATATGGTTTGTAATGGCGCTTGCCCGCGGTCGGACGGAGCAGTTTGGGTCGGATTCGGCGAGCGATTCGACGATAAGCATCGCCATATCGAGCAGGAGCGATTCTTCGAGTTTTGAAAGCACTCTGTTTGCAGCGTCTTTTGACTCTGGTTCGCCGAGCAGCTGGGTTGCCCAGACCAGAGCGGTTTGAGGGGGTATGCTGACAAAGCCGCAGGGGAAATCTTTTTGGGTGGTGAAGGCGAGGTAATAATTGTCGATACCCTGCGTCGGCTGGGGGTTTGAGGCGGCCTGGCCGAGGAAGTGGCCTGAGAAATGCTGTGTGGTGGAAGCGATTGTCACTTCGAAGCTGCACTGGCAGAGGGCGCCGAATTTTTTTGCGACTGCGGCGGCCAGGTTTGTCGTGAAGGCGTCGAGCTTTTTGAGCTGGTTGGCGGTGAAGTAGTGCGGCTGGTGCCAGTCGTAATCGACGGCCTGGATTTGCCCCGTGTCGTCGGGGGCAGCCGAGCCGATAGCGGTAAGCAGGCGGTGTATCTTTTCTCTGCTGAGATTGTTAATGTCCTGTTCGCTCATTGTATGGCGAATTCCTTGAAAAGAACGCGTTTAATCGGCGACTTGGCGTCGGCAAAAAGCTTTTCGTTAAACATGTCGAGGATTTCTGATTGTATGCGCTTGAGATTTTCCTCGCCGCGAGTTCTTTCGAGATTTAAGCTGGCAAGATAGATAGTAAGCCAGTTAGTCATAAGAGGTTTTTTCTCTTCGAGGAAGGCGGCGCCTTTTGCCGCGTCCACTTCGGGACCCATCTCGAGTGTTACGGTGACACGAACGTAGCGAGTGACGCCCGGCTCATCGAGGTTTGCGATGGCAGGTTCGAGGTCAAAGTACCAGGCCTTTTCGGAGCTCTTCAACGGGATGTCAGGTTTGAGTTTTTCTGTAACCGGTACGGCAATTTGATTGGCATCCTCATTTGTCGTGGTTTTGGCGGGACTGGAGAAGAAGCGGCCGAGACCGAGACCCGCGCCTGCACAGATGAGGGCGACGGCGGCTGTGATGAGCCATGGCAGGAGCGTGCCGGCTTTTTTTGTCGCCTTTTCTGTGCTCTGTTCTTCTTTTTTTTCTGTGTTTTCCACTTTTTCTACTTTCTCTTCATCAGCCATCTTTTTTATCCTCAGTTAACTGTTGAACGAATGTTATCATGAGACAGGCAGTGGACAGGTCTGCTGTCTGTATCTGCGAATTTTGTCGCGAAGTGTTCGGTCGCTGATGCCGAGCACTTTTGCCGCTTTTGTCTGATTACCGCTGGTTTGGCGGAGGGTATCGAGAATGGCGTGGCGTTCAATCTGTTCGAGAGGCAGGCCGCCAAGGTCATAATCGATATTTTCGGGTTCTTCGGCGGTGGCTGTCATTTTGGGCGGCTGGAGCTCGTCAAAGAGCCAGGAGACATCGGTAAGGGAGAGAGTTTCGCCGGTTCCCAGAAGCAGGGAGGTGAGGACGACGTTTCGCAGTTGTCTGACGTTGCCTGGCCAGTGGTATTTGGCGAAGACATCCATCATCGCGGGGTCGAGCCGGGTGATGCGTCGTCGGGCCTGATGCGCATACAGGTTGATGAAATGCCATAGGAGGTCAGGGATGTCTTCGGTGCGTTCTCGCAGCGGGGCGACAACGAGGCGAACTGCGCTTAGGCGGTAATAGAGGTCCTGTCGAAATCTTCCTTCGGCGACCTCGGTGAGCAAGTCCTTGTTGGTCGTGCTGATAATGCGGACATCGACATTGATATTGTCGTTACCGCCGACTCGCTGGAAGTCCTGCTGTTCGAGGACGCGGAGGAGTTTTGCCTGGAATCGCAGTGGTGTTTCGGAGATTTCGTCGAGGAGCAGCGTTCCGCCGTGCGCCATTTCGAAGCGACCTTTTCGCTGGATATAGGCGCCGGTGAACGCACCTTTTTCGTGGCCGAACAGCTCGCTTTCGAGCAGTGTTTCACTAAGTGCGGCGCAATTGACCTTGATGTAGGGGCCGTCGGCTCTTTGGCTGTTATAGTGGATAAGACAGGAGATAAGCTCCTTACCGGTTCCGCTGTCGCCGCTTATGAGGACTGGCGCGGAGGTTGGGGCGATTTTTTTTGCGATGTTGACGGTCTGAATTAGTCGGGGGCTTTTACCGACGATTCTGTAGAGGGTGTGGATATTGTGTTCTGCGGAGGCGATGGTTGCCCCGGCTTGTGGGGGCAGGCAGGCGTCTAAGAGCGTAATAACTTTCTGTTGGTCGAGGGGGCAGGTGAGGAAGTCGAGGCAGCCGGTCTGGATTGCCTTTACGGCTGAGGCGACAAGCTCTTTGGGGTCGCAGGTTTCGTGGTCGGGGGTTCTCGTCAGCATAATAACGGGTAATTCGGGCGAGTTTGCCCTGATTTTTTTGAGCAGGTCGAGACCGCCGGCGGGCTGGGTGGGCGAGCCGGGTCGCGGGCTTATAATGTCGGCGGTGAATACGAGGCGGCAATCCGCCTTGTCGAGGAAATCGAGAGCGGTTTTCGCGTCGCCGGCGACAATGCCGCGGGTGCCTCTGCGGGCGAAAAGCTCCAGCAGACAGCGAATTGTCTCGGTGTCGTGGTCAACGACAAGGACGTTGGCGATGGGGTCGTCCTGCGGGGTGAAAGCTGCATTATCTGTTTCAGTTTCGGTCACTGCTGGTACTCCGTTTTCGATAAATGGATTATCGTTTGGCCTCTTCAATCAATGCTTTGGGGTTATCCTGCAGATACCAGTCGATTAAGCTTATATGGGCTTTGGCGACGTTGGCCCAGTGCGAATCGGGGTATTCGGTGATGAGCTGGGTATAAATTTTTCTTGCTGTTTGTGGGTCGTTGTCGCGCAGGCAGTTACCGAGCTGAAAGAGCACCCAGGACCTGTGTGGTGTGTTATTGGGGTCGTTGGATGTTATGCGGTTAAGCGCCTGCTGATAGAAAGCGGCCGCCTCTTTGGATTTTCCGCTTTGGAACAGTATTTCTGCCAGCTCGAAAGGATTATTTATGAGGTTGGCGTCGGCGAAAAGGGTATTAAGGATATTCAATGTCTTGTCGGTCACGGATTCGTAAGGCGGTTTTAACAGTGCCTGTTGCTGCTGCGGCTGCTGGAAAGAATCTGCAAGGGGGGTGGATTGAGCGGGTTCAGTAGTCGGCTCGATAACGATGGCGGGCTGCGCGGTCTGCTGGGGCTGGTGGAAACTGACGGAGCTAATTTGCTCAATCAGGCCGGCAAGGCGATTTGTGTTAGTGTCAGCCGGTTGAGCTGCGGGGGCGGCGATGTTGCTTTGCCATATCTGACGTTTAAGAATGTTGTCGAGGACCGGGACGGAAGATATTCGTTCCGTCGGCAGTTGGCCGGCGAGCTGGGCGGCGAAGTTTGTGCCGGCAGGTTCGGCCGTGGGTGCGTGCTGCGGCTGGGCCGGTTTGATTTCGGCAAAGAGCAGCTCAGCAGGGGCAGGATTTGCGTCCCCCCTGTCGGATGCCTGACGAGCCGTCAGAAGGTCAACGGGGTCAAGCTGTTCAGTGTCGGTTTCGAGCAAGGCAGCGGATGCAAGCGAGCAGAAACCAAGCAGCAGAAGAAAACAGAGCCGACGGCCCGGACTAAAGGGGCTTATCGGTTCGTGAACGAGTTTTATGACGAACGGTTCTGACATTTGCTGTTTGGCTTTTACATAGTTTTAGTTGTCTTTCGGATTCGCCGAGTTATTGGGTATAGTTTTGTTTGTCAGTTGTTTATTGTTCCATTGGCCCAGGAGTGCAAGCGTTGCCCGGTCGTAGTTTTTTTGCTTGCTGTGTGCGGCGGCGAGGAGTTCAAGGGCTTTTTGTCTGGTCTGCGGGGAGTCGGTGGAGTCGAGAACCTGGGTGCATAGGGAGACGGTTTGGGCGACCTGGTCGAGCCGCAGGCAGACATCGGCAATCTCGAGGGCGACCTGTTGTGCCAGAGGTCCCGGCTCAAGGGAGCCGAGAATCTCTGCGAGGTTGGCGCGGGCAAGCTGGAGATTTCCCGAGTCGATGTGACATTTGGCCAGCTCAAGGGAGACAGCGGTTTTCAGGCGGGGGTCTGTCAGATACTGCACTCTGTCGCCGAGGGCAGCCACAGCTTCGTCAATCAGGCCCATAGCGCGCAGGATTTTGCTTTTGAGCAGCAATATCCGTGTTGATTCGTCCTCAGAGAGGGGCCAGTTGCGCATATTTTCAAGGGTCTTGAGTGCTTCGACGGGGCTATCCTGTTGAATCTGAGCTTCAACGAGTGCCGATATGGCATCCAAATACTTTTCTTTGGAGACAGTCCCTGCACACGTGTACTGGAAGGCCTCACAGGCCGCGGTCGGATTTCCCAGTGCGAGGTTTGCCTGGCCGAGCGTGAAATAGGCGGAGTACAATTCCGTGCCTTCCGGCCTGAGGGATTTTGCGGCGGATGTCTCTGTGCGGCCCTTGTTAGTAACGAGCTGAATATATTGAGTGAGCCATTTTACGGCGCCCTGGTAGTCCTTAGTTTCGTAGGCACATTTACCGGCTCCGAGAGCGGCGGCGGACTGTGCTTCGGATGACGGGTCAATATCGCAGACCTTCCGGTATAACCTGCCGGCCTCAACGAAAAGTCCGGCCCTCATTGTGGTATCGGCAAGGTACAAATGGGCCCGACCGGTAAGGTTGCTGTCTGGATATTGGTCAATCAACTGTTTTAAATCTGCGGCGGCGCCTGGGTAGTCACGGATGGCGGTTTTGAGTCGGCTGGAGTGCAGCAGCGAGAAAGGCGCCGGAGGCGTCAACGAGAAGCGGTTGGCGATTAGCTTGTGCTCGGAGATGGCCTCGGCAACCTGGCCTTTTTGCGCCTGCAGCAGCGCTAGTGCAAAATGAGCGTTCGGCAGACGCTCATCGTCGTAGTACGTAAGCAGTAGTTGCTGCCATAAGGAGATTGCGTGTTCGATAAGGGTGAGGGTATGTTCAGAGAGGACGGTATATTCGGTGGGATTCAGGATTTCGATGGTATTTTTTTCATCGAGTCGTGCGAGGAGGCCGACTGAGCCGGCAGCCGTTGCAACGATTTGTTGAGTAGTTGCGCCGGGCATATACAGCGTTACGGCTCTGCGGCGGATGCCCTCAGTTGGGGGGGCGGAGATATTACTGTCCGGTGCAGAAGTGGTCCAGCGGACATCAAGGCCGGCGTTTGCGGCGAGTCGTGCCAATAGTTCTTCGATTGACGGTCCGTGGCAGACGACCGACCATTGAGGGAGATTGGCTTTTGGTTCGACGCGGCTGATTTGGGGGCTGAGGACTCCTTTGTCTAACTGCTGGGAGCCGTCGCTTAAAACGGCTCGCAATTCGGTTTGGCTCAGTCCGATGAAGGGGTCAATCTGCGGTCGGCGGCGCCACAATTCCGGTGGAAGGTCTTTGTCGGCGTCGCAGAGGGACAGTGCATTTCTCGTAATTGCTTCTGCGGCGAGGAAGCGACAATTGCGTTCGAGGGACATTGCCCACTGCCAGTCGAAGGTAAGTGCCTGGGCAGTGGCGATTGCCTTGTAGGCCCTGGTTCTGGCCTTGAGGAACTGGGTCCTGTCCATTTCGAGAAGGCAGCAGTGATAATTTGCAATGGTTCTGACGGCCGGCGAGCGGCTGTCTGCGGCGGCTTTGAAAAGCTGGTCTGCCTGGTCGAGGTCTGAGCTATCCTCCATACACAGGGCCATTCGCAACTGGAGAAAATCCCGGAGGAACTCATCATCTTGTGATTTGAGAGCGGTGCGGAGTCGGGTGTATGCGTCAAAGGCCTTAACGTAATCCTTCCCGATGTAAAGTTCGTCGGCGAGCTGCAAAGACAATGGCTCATTGTCCTTTGCGGTGGTTTCGGTATTTTCGGGATTAGGTTGAGAGACAGGGATATGGGTTTGCGAGGAGACAGGCGTCTGAGCGGCGTGCCGGGGCTGATTGGCCTGTGCGGGGGGAAGGCGGCGAGCTGGTTTTGAGGGGGATTTCGACAGTGAATAAAACAGCAGGGCGGCGGTGGCGACCAGGCCGACAATCAGGATTTTCTGGATGCGCCAGATTCGGGCGTTGACGGCAGGGGAGTTGTTTGGTTCGATTGGTGCTGAGGGGACGGCGGCGCCGGGTTGCGGGCTGCCGACGAAAATTTCGTCGGTGGCAGGGCTGGCGTTAGGGTCGTTTTGTGCAACGGGTGAAGCGCCTGGCGGCAACGGCTGAGCGGGCGGTATTACCGTCGAGCCGTTTTTCAGTATGTCTTTTCGCCTTTTTCTTATGATACCCATTCGACTCGCCCTTTTAGCGGCCCAAATCCGCCGAGGCCGCATAATCCGCCGGGCATATATCAGCTCAACATTCACCCTGCTGATAAAACAATGCAAGCCCGTAGCGTTCCTTAAATGGAAATGTAACTGCAATAGCTGTGCCAGGTTGGGGCAATAAGACAGGCAAAGGTTTGAGGGGTGTTTTCAGCGTTAGAATCGCTTTTTTCGGTTCCGGTTTTAACTTTTGGTGGGAAAGAGCAGTGTCAGAATTCTGAACAGGCGATGGATTTTCTTACAAAGAGGGACAGCGGTGCATACTGTTGGGGGATTGTGAAAGTTGACGTAATCCAGATTAGGCAACGTAAACCGGCTGGTTTTCGGGTGAGACGGGAGTTGAGCTTTGTATCAGATTTGGGGCGCAGGGACCCATCTGGATATTATGCTGTTTAACTTTGGCGTAAAGTGTGGCCCTGGTAATGCCCAGAAGAGCGGCGGCACGTGTTTTCTGCCAGCCGGTCTCCTGAAGTGCGCGTGCGATTAGCTCTCGCTCCGCCTTTTCGAGCGAGTAGTCCCTTATGTGGACAGATGTGTCACTATCCGATGAACCTACCAGGTCGAAATGCTCGATAATAACACTGGTAAGGCCGATTTTGTCGGTGGTTTCGAGCAAAAGAGCGCGGTCGATGACGTTTCGCAGCTCACGGACATTGCCAGGCCAGGTGTGATTTTCAAGGGCTTCGAGCGCCAAAGCGGTGATGGCGGTAATCTTGCCGGCCTTGTCTGGGCAAACGGTTGATGAGCGGAGGAAGTATTCTGCGAGCAGCCGAATATCTTCTCTGCGTTCGGGTGTTTTGAGCGGAGCGATAGTGATGGGGCAGATGTTCAGGCGGTAGTAGAGGTCTGAGCGGAAGTGATTGAGGATGACTTCCTTTTTAAGGTTGCGGTTGCTCGAGGCGATGATGGTTGCCTGACAGAGGATATCTTTGATGCCGCCGACCTTGCGGAAGGTTTTGTCCTGGATTACGCGCAGGAGCTTGGCCTGGAGTTCGATGGGCATTTCGCTGATTTCGTCGAGGAAAATGGTGCCCTGGCCTGCCAGCTCCAAAAGACCGGTTTTGTCGCGGTCTGCGCCGGTGAAGGCGCCCCTGACGTGGCCGAAGAGTTCGCTTTCGAGAAGCGTTGCGGTAAGCGCGGCGCAATTGACCCCGATGAATCGCGGCTCGTTGGGGTGCCTGATGATGTGGACTGCCTTAGCGGCCAGCTCTTTTCCTGTTCCTGTTTCACCTGTTATCAGTACGGGGTTGCAGTTACTGCCGGCGACGAGGTTGATAATCCGCAGGGTGCTTTTGATTGCTTTGCTTTTGCCGACGATGCCGGCGGAAGCGGCGAGGTCGGAGGCAAAGTAGTCGGCAGGGTGATTGGTGCCCGGCTGAAGCCGGCTCTTTATTTTGGCGGCGATTTCCAACAGTTGCTGCTGGTCTGCGAGCAGGTGCAGGCAATCGAAGACGCCAACCTGTCTGTATTCGTTCAGCCGGATGCTGTTGATGTCACTGGAGACGGTGACAACAGGTATTTTGACGCCGTTCTTATCGGCCGTTGCGATGAAGTCGGCGATATGGCCCGGCGTGAAGCGGTCGTCAAAAAGGATTAGCTCCGGAGCGAGGGTTCTTGCAAAATTGATTGCCTCGGCAGTGTCGTCTGCAACGAATGCCTGTTGGCCGACCCGCCGGGCTAATTGCTGAACGTCCGGTTGTGCGCTTACTACAATAACTCTCCGAAGAAGCATCTACGTTTGAACATCATAACCGTTACCCCCACGGTTTAAATCGAATGTCCGGTAAATCGACAGCCACGTGGGGACAACTTTAATTTTTTATGGGACGGGTCAATAATGTCTCGAATCTGTGGGCGTGGGGACATAGCGACTGCGAGCGGAAAATATTATGGGATATTTTAGCATACATTCAGTTGCTTGGATTCAAGGATAGGCGGAATAATTCTTATAGGACGTCAAATTGATACCGGCACTTATAGGACCTTTTCTAACGAAAGTTGCAGGGACGATGCGTGAGCCGGTGAGCGAGGAGGCAGAAATTTCCGAGGTGAGGAAAAAACCTTCCTGTTACAGCAGGCTCGGAATGGTCGCGGTCAACAGGGGGATTTATTCTTTTGTGGTCTTAAGGCGAGCAGGGACAGTCGGTTATGAGCCGTTGCCGGCGATAAAGGGCTTTTGCTGGCACGGCGATTGCAAAGGGAGATGTTGTGTGCTTTTTTCGGAACGATGTAAACAGGATAACTATGGTCGGTTTTTGTTAGAGGTGACAAATGAGCGTGTCGGCGACAACACCGAGTTCAGGCGACATTCAGATGGATTATATGAAGATTCTGATTGTGCAGTTGCAGAATCAAAATCCTTTGGAGCCGATGGACAACAACGAGATGGCCTCGCAGCTCGCCCAGTTGTCGCAGCTCGGGCAGATTGAATCGCTGAACAAGAACTTTGGAAAGGTCCTCGATACGGTTGAGCGTGATTACGCAAGCTCGCTGATAGGCAAGAACGTTGTGTTTTATGCGAAGACGGAAGAAGGGGACAGGGTGCCTGTCGGCGGGAAGGTTGAGCGGATTTATAACGACGTCGAAGGGGACGTCGGGTTGCTGGTAAACGGGAACGTGATAGGCCTGGAAGATATTGTGGCGGTGAGCAGTTGAAACGCCGGGGTGGTTTCGGCGCAATTTAGATTGTAAGGAGACGGAAAAATGAGTTTTGCGTTGTCGTCGGGAGTTACGGGTTTGCAGGCGCATCAGAAGATGCTTGACGTTGCGGGCAACAATCTGGCGAACGTCAATACGACTGCATTCAAGGCGAGCAGAATAACATTCTCGGAGCTATTAAGCGAGACAGTCAAGAAGGCGTCGCAGCCGACAACGAGCACGGGCGGCACCAATCCGCAGCAGATGGGCAGCGGCGTCGGGGTGGCGGGTATCGTGCCAAATACCGCGCAGGGCAATATCGCAAATACAGGCAACCCGCTGGACCTTGCGTTAGAAGGCGAGGGGTATTTTGTAATGAGCGACGGCCAGCAATATGTTTATACCCGTGCTGGGGCGTTCGCAGTTGACCAGGACTCGGTGCTGGTTGACCCTTCGACGGGCTATCGTGTGCAGCGTATCGGAGCAGAGGGCGAGAACGACGGTTTTCAGGTTACCGGCAGCAGCGATGTCCACGTACCCTATGACGTACAAATGGCGGCGAAATCGACAACCGAAGTGAAGGTGGCGGGCAACCTCAGCTCAGATGCGACTTTACCTGCTATGCAGACAAACGCACTGACCTCGAATATCGCATTTACCACGGGCACCAGCACGGCTGCGAGCGGCACGACCGAGATAGGGGACCTTGACCAGTTAACAAGCGGAACGCTCGTCTCGGCCACGATAACCGTGACCGGTTATGACCACGACGGAGTCGCCTTAACCGACAGCACGCCTCTTGATGTCACCAGCACGACTACAATGAATGAAATTGTTGCCCATATTAACAGTGTTCTGGGTACGAGCGGGACGGCGTCGCTGGAGAACGGCAAGATTCGTATAACAGATTCGGAAAGCGGATACAGCTTGTCGGATGTGGGGCTGACATTTGCGAACAGCGGAACGGCTGATTTGAAGATGCCCTCGTACTTTGAGCTGACGACTGTCGGGGGTGATGAGGTCAAGAGCGTGAACATCACCGTGTATGACAGTCAGGGCGGCCAGCATGTTTTGTCAGGGGCGTTTGTGCGGGCAGATACTACGAACACGTGGGATATGATATTGACGTCAATAACCGGCAAAGTTTACGAATTGACGGCGGAGGATAGGCGAATCAGAGGGATAGAGTTTGACGCGAGTAAAGGCGCATATTCGGGATTAAACAGCGTAATCGGCGATTTGGCTCAGTTTGTGGTGACCTTTGAGCACGACACTGTGAGCCCGCAGACAATAAAGATGTCGATAGGCACAGCCGGTAAGCTGGATGGCCTGACACAGTTTGCAGGCAACTCAACGGCAGTTGCTACCGAGCAGGATGGGTACGGGGCAGGGCGGCTTTCGACTGTGTCGGTCAACAAGGAAGGCATTCTAATAGGTGCGTTTTCCAACGGTATCAAAAAGAACATAGCGACATTGCAGATAGCGCTATTCCAGAATACGACGGGCCTTGAGAGCATCGGCAGCGGCTACTTTATTCCCTCGGCAAACTCAGGCGAAGCGGTTGCGACACAGGCGCTGACGGGCGGTGCAGGCACCATTCACGGCGGGTCCCTTGAGAAGTCGAACGCCGATGTGGCAATCGAGTTTATCAATCTGATACAGGCACAGAACGGCTATCAAGCAAACGCAAGAACAATCAAAGTCGCCAACGATATTCTCAGAGAGCTGTCCGACCTTATCAGATAAGGTTTTGAAAGGCAGGGAATTATGGCCTCGGTAATTATTATCAACCTGCTGAATTGGTTTATATTAGCTCTGACGCCGCGTGACAGGTGGCAGGCGGTGCGGCAGCTTGACAGCAATATTGCGACCGAGCGTTGGTTTACGGTTTTGATGCTGGCTTTGGTGCTCATACTGGGGGCGTTGCTTTTGGGAGTGAGTTTGTATCGGACGGCGCGGGAAATCAAAGTGTCCGAGCGAATGTTCTCTGAAAACGCCCGCAAGAGAGGGCTTAGTGAACGTGAGAGTGAGATGTTGCTTGCGGTGGCGATAGGGGGGGGATTGAAGCGAGGCGCAGCGATTTTCACGGACAGCGGGGCCTTCGACAGGGGCGCTGCGCTAATCATAGATGACGGTCTGAAAAGCGGTCAGACTGACGAACAAAGCAGGGGATTGAGAGCAGAAATGGCGCGGTTGCGAGAGAAGCTGGGCTTTCGCGTGCGGCCTGTTTCATCGGTCGGGGAGGTTACGCGTACGAAAGCATACAGCAGCAGGCAGATTCCCGTGGGCAAGGAGCTTTATATCATCCGGGGCAAGGCGGGCGGTGGCGATTCAGCCCAGACCAAATACACCGTCATAGAGAACGGCGATATCGAGATGAAGGTCAAATCGGCGATGCCTGTGGATTTTGTGGTCGGTGAGATTTGTACCATCAGATACGACCTTGGAGCATACTTCTGGGAGTTTGAGGCACGGGTGCTAAGGTGCAATGAAGATGTAGTTGTTTTGAATCACAGCGATGACGTTCGCAGAATCGACCGACGGCGTTTTGCGCGTGTATCGGTGAACAGGGCTGCAATGGTGGCGCCGTTTCCGTTCAGCAGGACGTTAGCAGAGCAGAACGGCAACGGCAAGCCGGGTCAGGGCGGGGATGGGATAAGCCGGGCATTGCCGAGATTTGTGCCTGCGGTAATTACCGAGTTTGCCGGGATTGGATTACGGATGGAGACAAAGTTAGAGGTGCAGGCAGGCGAGAGGATTGTTGTGGTGTTGGTTTTGAATGGTGAACAGGGGCAGGATGGACGAGTCGCAGGTTCGACGCAGGTGATAGAAGATGTCGGCGTAGTCAAGCAGACAGTCGCGGCAGCGAATGGGACTACAATTTCGGTTGAATTGACGGGGCTGAGCGAGTCGGATGTGAACGAGCTTGTGCGTCTTACGAATGCGGCCTCGATAAAGGCCGGCAGCGAGGGTCAGAATGGAAATTCGGCGGAGAAAAACGTGGATGCAGCAGCGGAACCTGTGGGTGTAAAGGGCGCTTGAAATGTCGGAAATTACAAGCCAGGTCAGTTCGAGTATCGAGGCGTTGACGCGAGAGTTTGAGATTGTGACGCACAATCTGGCGAACGTGAGCACGGTGGGTTACAAGCGCAGGTGCAATGCGTTTTCGGAGTCGCTTGAAAAGGCGGGGACAGGCGCTGAAGAGTATCTGCCCGGGGAGATTAAGGTGGAGTCGGCACTTGATTTTTCTCAGGGGAATCTTGTGCAGACAGGCCGGGCTTTGGATTTTGCGGTTTTTGGGCGTGGATTTTTTGTGATAGAGACGCCCGAAGGACCGCTTTATACGCGCAACGGAATGTTTCAGACAAGTCCGACCGGCCAGTTAGTGGATTCGATGGGCAGGACAGTGGCGGGTGACGGCGGGCCAATCATAATTCCGCCGACCGCCGGTGAGACGCAGATATACGTTTCCGGCGACGGGACGGTCCGGGCGGGCAAGGCCGTGGTGGGTAAATTCAGTGTGGTTGATTTTCAGGACAGTGAAGGCAAGCTCGTTTCCGCCGGTGAGAATTGTTTTTATATGCCGGACAAGAATGTTCAGCCCGCGGCAGCCGGGAATGTGGTTGTCAAGCAGGGCTATCAGGAGGCGTCGAACGTCAGTGTGGTTGATGAGCTGGTGGATATGATAATGGTGACTCGGCTGTACGAGGCGAATATGAGGTTCGTCTCGGCACAGAGCGAGACGTCCAGCAGCATTATGAACGTTGCAATGGGATGACAAATTGTTACCGGGCAGGGCGTGAAGGGTGACAGTGATAAAAGGAGAGTTGTATGTTAAAGGCATTTTCGACGGCGGCGACAGGAATGACGGGACAGCAAATGATGGTGGACGTCATCGCCAACAACCTTGCAAACATAAACACGACTGGTTTTAAGCGAAGCCAGATTGATTTTCAGGACATGCTTTATGTCCAGATGAGACAGGCGGGAGCGGAGGTGGCTTCGGGCATAAAGACGCCGACCGGCCTTGAAATAGGAAGCGGCGTAAGAGCGGCGGCGACGGTAAAGGTTTTCACCGAGGGCGAGCTTTTGAATACGGGCAGGCCGCTGGACATTGCCATTTACGGGGACGGTTTTCTGCAGGTGACGTTGCCGAACGGCGAAACAAGATATACCCGGGATGGCGCCCTGCAGGTCAATGCCGATGGTGAGCTTGTTACGGCGACAGGGTATCGGATGGAGCCGGCCATTTCAATTCCGACCGATGCGACCGGCATGGATATCGGCAAGGACGGCAGCGTGAACGTTACCGATACGGCGGGGACGCAGTCGGTGGTGGGTACTCTTCAATTGGTTCGCTTCCCCAATGCCTCGGGATTATCGAGTGAAGGCGACAATCTTTTTGCGCAGACGGATGCGAGCGGGACAGCAGTGACGGGGACGCCCGGCGAGAACGGTTTCGGCACGATACAGTCGGGGGTTCTGGAGAAATCGAACGTACAAATGGTTACTGAGCTTGTCAATCTTATAACCGCCCAGAGGGCATACGAGATAAACGCACGGGCAATCAAGGCGGGAGACGATATGCTCAGGACCGCACAGGAAATCGGCAGATAGGCGGGATTATGAATCATAAATCAATAATGATGCCGGCGATTGGGGCCTTGTTTGTATTGTTGCAGATATGGGGATTTTCGCCGTGCAGGGTTTTCGGCGAGGATGAAATTTCGGGTTTGCGTGTGTATCTGCCGAGAGAGGTGACGGTCAAGGATAACGAGCTGACAATCGGCAAGGTGGGGATAGTTCGGGGCCAGGAGGCGCTTGTGTCAAAGGCGTGCGATATTGGTCTGGGACGAATTGCGGTTGCGGGTCAAAAAGTGGTCATCGACAGGGCCACGATTTTGAGCCGATTAGCGTGCAGCGGCGTCTCGGCGTCGCAGGTGACAATAACGGGGGCGGAGAAGGTGACGGTCAGCCGGGACTGCAGGGTCATAAAGGGAATTGAGTTTGTTGAGATTGCGGCATTGTTTCTCAAGGAGAGCGCCGGCGAAAAGTCGGCGTGCCGATTTGAGCCGATATACACCCCCGAAGATATGGTTTTGCCCGACGGGAGAAGCGATATACAGGTGACGACGCATCGTGCGGCAGGGCCGGCGAATCAGCCGAAGGTTGAGATTGAGGTATCTGCAGGCGGGGCGGCTGTAGGGACACGACAGGCGGCTTTCCGCGCGAAATACGACAGCAGGCAGGTGGTGACGGTTGCTGAGATAGCAGCGGGAGAGTTTATAACGCCGGCGAATACGAGGATTGAGACGGTATTGTCGAACCAGCCCGAGCCGGCAAAATGGAGTCCGCCATACGGGCTTGTGGCAAAGCGTCGCTTGCCGGAGAATACGGTGGTCAGCCCTGAGATGACGGCTGCGGCACAGCGCGAAGTGGTGGTCGAGCGGAATCAAAATGTTGTCATACGAATCGAGACACAGGGGCTTTCGATTACAGCGGCGGGCAAGGCGATGCAGAAGGGCAAGGCGGGGGATTTTATTAAGGTCAGAAACGCGGATTCGCAGCGGATAATCGTAGCGAAGGTCAACGAAGATGCAAGCGTGGAACCGGTTTTTTAGAGGGACATATAATGGATAATAAGTATCAAAAATATGCGGCGGCAAAGTTGCTGGCTGTTATGACGGTTGTGGTGCTGTCAGTGACGGCCTGCTCGCAGGCGGGGTCTATATGGGCGAAGCGCGACAAGAATATGAAGGCGCTGTATGCGGACGACACGGCGCGGCGAATCGGGGACGTATTGACCATAAAGATTACCGAAGGCAGCAAGGTCGATAACAAGGCAAAGAGGGATTTGAAGAAGGAGACGAACAAGTCAACGACGTTCAACGGGGAGGTGGGCGGATTTGCGGATATCGGCGAGTACGGTATGAGCGCAGAATCGAGCAACGAGCTGAAAAGCAAGGCCGACTACAAAGATGAACGGAGTTTTGAAGACCGAATCACGGTGACGGTAGTGGATATTCAGCCGAACAGCAACCTTGTAGTAATGGGGACACGCAATCGCAATATCGGAGGGGACGTGCAGATTATCGAGGTAAGCGGACTGGTTCGGCCGAGCGATATTGCGTTCGACAACACGGTGCGCAGCGAGCAGGTGGCGGATTTTCGGATTATCAGCAGGAACGACGGGGTTTCTGAGCCGTACACCAGGCCCGGGTGGATGGGCAGGATATTCGACATTATATGGCCGTTCTGAGAATTAGCGAAGATAGTTTTCCGGGATTGGTTTAGAGAGTGATAGGTTATGAGATTTCGAGTGATACTTCTGGCGGTTGCGATTTTAATCGGCGCAAGGGTTGGGCGATGTGAGCGGATAAAGGACATTGCGGATATTCAGGGTATTCGGGGCAACCCTTTGAGCGGTGTTGGGCTTGTAATAGGGCTGGCAGGCACAGGCGACAGCTCACTACCTTCGCAGCAAATGCTGACAAACATCTTCAGAGAGGCGGGGCTGGTGCTGTCGCCGAAGGATTTGACGGGAAGCAATATAGCGGTTGTTATGGTTACAGCCGAATTAAGTCCCTTTGCCCGGGAAGGTTCGCGTATTGATGTTGACGTGTCGGCGATAGGCAACGCGAAAAGTTTGCAGGGTGGAATGTTATTGCCGGTGCCTATGAAGGGGCTTGACGGCCAGATTTATGCCGTGGCGCAGGGCGGGATATCATTAGGGGGCTGGGCGGCGTCGGGCGAGGAGGCGTCTGTTACGAAGAATCATCAGACGGTTGGCAGGATACCTGCGGGCGCGACAGTGGAAAAGGCGGAGGTGGCGACGTATGTGGAGCAGATTGGCGAGCAGAGGTTTGTAACGCTGAACCTGCGAAACGGGGATTTTACGACGGCAGAGCGAATCGGTAAGGCCATAAACCAGCTTTATGCGAATAGCGCGACAGTAGCAGACGCGGCGACTATCAAAGTGGGGATACCGCTGCAGGTCAGCGACCTGGGATTAGCCGGTTTTATTGACGAAATTACCAAGCTGGATGTGATTGTTGATACTCCTGCGGTGGTGGTAGTGAATGAGCGGACGGGCACGATTGTGGTGGGAGAGAACGTAGGGATATCAGCGGTGGCGATTTCGCAAGGGAGCTTGGTTGTGAAGATAAAGGAGACGCAAATTGTTTCGCAGCCGACGGCGCCTTTTTCGGACGCCGGGACGACGGTGACGGTTCCCGATACTGCCGTAGGTGTTGAGGAGAAAGAGGGGTATTTAATTCCAGTTTCGAGGTCGGTAACTGTTTCGGACCTTGCCAAGACGCTTAACGCCATAGGGGCGACGCCGAGGGACTTGATAGCGATATTCAACGCGCTGAAGAAGGCGGGCGCATTGCAGGCACGGCTGGAGATTATGTAGGAGAGCACAATGGATATTGCCAAAATGATACTGACTGAGCCGGTTCTCTCGCCGAGTTACCTGGCTGACGCGAGGCGGATACAGCAGAACAACGCACCGACGGACGATGTTTCGGATGCAAAGAGGAAACAATTAGCGAAGGATTTTGAGTCGGTTCTTCTCGGGAAAATCCTTGACCAGGCGAAAGAGACGGTCGGCGGCCTGGGTCTGGATGAGGAAGACGGCGCATCGGGGCAGGTTCAGGGGCTTTTCTGGATGTACCTGGCGCAGGACATAGCTGATAAGGGCGGATTAGGGCTGTGGAAGGATATATACCGGTTCTTCAAGGATATGGAGAAGACCTCCGCTGCTGCCCTGCAACAGCAAGAAGCGGGTGCTCAATCACTGGATACAAATATATGAACGATACAGCGGCGGGAATAGAGATAAGAATTGACGAGCTGCTCGGCGTGTTGGATGCGGATATAGAGCAGGTGCAGCGATGGTTGTCGCGGCTGGATGAGCTGCGCGGTTTGGTTATCAAACGAGATGAGGCGGCTCTTGGTCGGCTTCTTGAGACAATCCGGCTTGAATCGGAGGGCTACGCCGTCAACGAGGGGAAGCGTCAATTGGTACGAGGGGAGCTTGCGGGTCTTTTGGGCTGCGAGCAGGGGCAGTTGACGTTATCGCGGCTTGAAGATTTTGCGCCGGAGGAGCGAAAGGCGGACATAGTCGAGAGAAAAAATAAGCTGCGGGCGCTGGTCGAGCAGTTGAAGAGGGAGCACCGCAGAACGGCAATGCTTTTGTCTGATTGTGCAAGGATAAACGGGCTGCTGCTGAAGAGTATTCTTGAGTGCGGCAGGTGCGGCGCGGTGCTGTACGATGCAAGCGGCGCAAAGACCCGGCAGGGGGATGCGGGTTTTGTGAATATGCGGCTTTGAGATAAGAGCACCCGGCAGGACGCGACTATGTGGAATTTTGCGATAGGGATGAGCGGACTTGATGCAGCCCGAAAAGGGCTGGACGTCATCGGCAACAATATTGCCAATGCGGCCACCGAGGGCTACCACAGTCAGCGAGTGGACCTGACGCCGGCGTACTCGCGACAGGATGGTGCGACCCTGATAGGAGGCGGGGTGGATGTCGCTGGTATCAGCAGGATAATAGACAGCATGCTTGAAAAGGAAATCGTGCGTCAGCAGTCCTCATTGGAGCAGGTATCACAGGAATACGACACACTTCGCACGGTTGAAGCGTCATTCGGCGAGATTGCGGGTAGTTCCGGTCTGAACACGGCGATTGACCGGTTCTTTGGGGCATTGAGCGACCTTGCGGCCCATCCGGACCAGGTTGTCTGGCAAATGCAGGCGGTGACGGCGGCAGAGACAATGGCTGCAAACTTCAGGACATTGGGGGATTTTTTGTCGGATTTGCAGACACAGATTGTGCTTCAGGCGGATGAGACAATTGAGCGAATCAACGTGCTGACCGGCCAGATTGCACAGCTCAACGACAACATCGAAAGGATAGAAATGGGCGGCGGGCAGGCCAACAACCTGCGCGACCAGAGAGACCAGCTCATAAATGACCTGGGCCAGCTGATAGGCGTTGAAACACAGGCAAGAGAAAATGGTGTGGTCGATGTAATCGCTGGGGGCGTGCCCGTTGTGATGGGGGCTTCGACCATCGAGCTGGACGCGGGGCTGAACGAGGAAGGGCTTTTAGGTGTGAGTCCGGCAGGCGCCTACAACTACGATACAACGATTGAAGGCGGCAAAATGGGGGCGCTGCTGACATTGAAGAATACGACAATCGCCGATATACAGGACGGCCTTGATGATTTGGCCAGGGCGATAATGCAGCAGATAAATGATTATCACGTCCAGGGAGTCGGTTCTGATGGTTCGTTTACGGAACTGATGGGCCGGGCGATGCTGAGTGAAGAGCTGGCTGATTATGACCCGCCTCTCAGCGAGGGTTCGATATATATCAGGGTCATAGACACAAGCACGGGCGAGATAACGCGGCATCAAATAGACATCGACCCGGCGAGCGATTCGTTGAGCGACGTGGCGACTGCGATTTCGGCGATTACGGGATTGAGTGCTTCGGTGACGGATTCCCGGCTGAGCATAAGTGCGGATTCGGGCTACAAATTTGATTTTATTCCTGCGGTTTTGCCTGAGCCGACGGTGAGCAATCTGACGGGTACATCGCCGCCCTCGATTTCGGTTTCAGGCGTTTATACCGGCGGCGAAAACCAGACCTTTACGTTCACAGCAGTCGGCAGCGGCTCAGTCGGCAATGGGACGCTTCAGCTTCGAGTTACCGACGGCGACGGGGACCAGGCGGCAATGCTCAATGTGGGCAGCGGTTATGCGGCCGGCGACGTGCTGGATGTCGGCAACGGAATCAAGATTACTATAGGTGCGGGTGACCTCGTTGACGGAAACAGTTTTGAGGTCGATGCATTTGCCGATACGGATGAATCGGGGCTGCTTGCGGCGGTTGGAATCAACACGTTTTTTTCGGGCACCGGTGCATCGAATATGGCGGTGTGCTCGGACATAATCGATTCGCCGGGCCGGATAGCGACCGCCCTGGGGCTGGATTTAACGGACAACAGCAATATCCTGCGAATGGCGTCGCTGCGGGACGAGCCGGCCAGTGACCTGGGTTCTCTGACGCCGGGAGAGTTTTATCGCCGGCTGGTTACCGATATAGGCGAGCAGGTTTCTCTGAGGCAGACGCGGCAGGACAACATTGAGGTTCTGGTCCAGAGTTTAAGCAACCAGCAGGCCGAGATAAGCGGGGTGGACATCAACGAGCAGGCGGCACAAATGATTGTATTTCAGCAGATGTTTGAGGCGATGGCGAAGTATCTGAACGTGGTTCAGACCTCAATTGAGACCATTATGGATATGCTGTAGAAGGGATACTACCGATGGGCGGAACGCTGAACAGTATCTACAACAATCTGAGCTTTGCTCTGAAGCTGCATTCTGAGGCGCTATTTCGGCTTCAGGAGCAGGCATCGAGCGGCGCGCGGGTGAACCGTGTTTCGGACGACCCCTCGGCAGCATACCAGATAATGGGGCTTGACTCGCAAGGCAGGTCGCTGGCCGACTACATTGATACGCTCTCGGATGTGAGCAGCACTTTAGAGGTTTCCTCCTCGATTATTCAACAAATGATATCGACGATAACACAAGCGAAGGTTAACGTCAGTCAGATTGTGAGCGGTATCTATAACCAGGATGGACGGGAAAGGACGGCGGAAGCGATAGACAATGCATTAGAGCAGCTTGTTCAGTTGGCGAACACGAAGCACAACGGTCAGTATCTTTTCGGGGGCGATAACAGCGCAAGTGAGCCGTACGCGGTGGAGCGAACGGACGGCGAAATCACAAGTGTCACTTATCAGGGCGGCTCGGAGAATCGGTCCATCGAGGCGGCGCCCGGCGTAGAGTCAAGCGCACTATACGCCGGCGATGCGATATTTCGCTCAGACGAGCGCAGTGAGCCGATATTTGTGGGCAGCACCGGCGCAGCAGCGGGCACGGGGACATCAAGCGTCCGGGGGGATGTATGGCTGACGGTCATCAACGACGGCAGCAACTACAAACTTTCGATTGACGACGGCGCAAGCTATGTGACCGTACCCAGCGGGGGGGAAACGAACCAGGCAGTCACCGATTCGCGGACAGGAAGGGTTTTGTATGTCGATAGCACGCAGATAGACGGCACGGGCGTTGAGCTTGTGCGGGTGCCCGGCACTTACGACGTATTCAACTCGCTTATAACGATTCGGGATATATTGAAGAATGAAAGAAACCTGTCGGACGCTGAGTTAGAGGATATTAGAAACAGCGCGATAGGTTCGCTGGATGAGGTCAATAATCTTTTGGTGCAGGCGGAAGTTTCAATAGGGTCGAGAATTGGATTCTTGAGCAACCTCAAAGAGGGCCTTGAGGGCATAAAGTTTAATGCGGAGGACCAGACAAGCCGGCTGGAGGAGGCCGATATCGCCCAGGTTGCGATTGACCTGTCGAGGCAGGAAGTCCTCTACCAGATGTCGCTGGCCGTGGCAGGCAAAATTATGTCACTGTCGCTGCTGGATTTTATAGAGTAACAAAACAGGACAGGGGCGTTCCGGTGGTATCTCGAATGGCGTGCTCGTCTCGGCGAAGGCGCTAATGAGGCCACTCGTCCCGGCGAAGCTCCGGGCCGTAGCCGGGCAGAAGGAATAGAGACGCCGAGCCGTAGCCGGGATGGTTTTCGGGGCGACAGGTGTGTCTGATATTTATACACGTCGGCGGGGCGAGGAGACAAAATCGCGGGTGCTGGTTTGCGGGTAACGGTGGAGGCGGCAGGCACGGGATTTGCACAAGTTCTGGCAAGGCGGATTTTGCCTTGTTGGCTGTTGAATGACGAATTCTTGAAGTCAGGAGCTAAACACAATGATTATGCAGACGCAGACAGATTACTACGGCAAGGGCCTGGAGCTGGCCGAGGCGGGGAGGTTTGAGCAGGCGTTTGAGTGCATTCAGCAGCACCTGGGGACATCGCCGGATGATGCCGAGGCCATAAACGATGCCGGGGCGATTCTGCATTGTCTGGGCCGGTCGGAGCAGGCGGTCGAGTATCTGTTGAAGGCGCGGGCGCTGAGGCCACAGTCGGGTGAGGTGCTGTGGAATCTGGCTGAAGCGTATCTTGCGGCAGGAAGGGCGGGCGAGGCGGTGCATCTGTTCGACGATATGAAACAAATGGGCATATTGAGCAGCGATATGCTCAACAGGGCAGCGAGTATTTTCATCGATGATAATGACAAGGCGAACGGAATTGAGATGCTGCATTGCTCGCTGCAAATCTCGCCCGGCCAGGACGTGCTCAAGCCGATGATTGAGATTGTTCGCAACAAGAGGCCGAAGATTGCTTTTTTTTGCGGCCTGGCCGGCGACGTGAAGTTTCTGCGGGACATTTACACATTTGCCGAAAGTCGGTTCCCCGTGAAATTTTTTGAGGGACAGGATTTAAGGGAGATGTATGAGTTGATGAAGTGGAGCGATATTTCCTGGTTTGAGTGGTGCACGGATATGGCTGTTGAGGCGTCGAGGATGCCGAAGGTGTGCAAAAATATTGTTCGACTGCATGCATTCGAGGCATACACGGACTGGCCGGCCAGGGTGCAATGGGAGAACATAGACACGCTTGTTCTTGTGGGCAATTCCTATATAAAAGATGCGTTGCTGCTGCAGGTTCCGGCCATCGATTCCCGCACGCGAGCCACTACGATTCCCAACGGTGTAAACCTGGAGAAGTTCAAGTTTATCGAAAGGCCGCGGGGCAAAAACCTCGCCTGCGTCGGCTATCTGCACGCCGGGAAAAATCCCATGTTTATGCTTCAATGTATGCAGAAACTTCATTATATCGACCCTCAGTACAAGCTGTTTTTCGCTGGTTTATTCCAGGAGCGCCGGCTTGAGCAGTATATTCGGCATATGGTCAGGGAGCTCGACCTTGTTGATGTCGTGTTTTTTGACGGGTGGCAGGAGGATATAAACGGCTGGCTTGAGGATAAGCACTATATCGTCTCGACCAGCATCGGCGAAAGTCAGGGTATGGGATTATTGGAGGGGATGGCGTGCGGTCTAAAGCCCGTGATACATAATTTCCCTGGGGCAAATCAGACATTTCCATCGGAGTATCTGTTCAATATTTCGGAGGATTTCTGCCGGCAGATTCATTCGGAGCCGTATGAGCCGAGGAAGTATCGCCGGTTCGTCGAGGAGTGTTATCCGCTCAAGAGGCAATTGAGCGAAATAAATAACATCTTCAGGAAGCTGGAAACGGAAATAGACGCAAACAGATTATTGATGGTTTGACGGCGGCAGCGATTTTGCGATGACGGAAAGGTATGAGAACAAGACGGGGCCAATGGTCAGCGTGATTATCCCGACCTTTAATCGGCCGAGGTATTTTGCAGAGGCGCTTGATAGCGTCGTTCGCCAAAGCTACGAGAGATTGCAGATTATAGTCGTAAACGACGGCGGGGAGGATGTAAGCGGCATAGTCGATTCATTTGGTGACTGCCGCATAACATTTATCAACAGGAAGGAAAATCGCGGCAAGGCGCATTCACTCAATGAGGCGATTGAGCGGGCGCAGGGCAAATACGTCGCTTATCTTGATGATGACGATTTGTTTTATCCACATCACATAGAGACACTGGTCAACGTTCTGGAAAACCGCACCGGCTGCGGGGCCGCATACAGCGACCTGTACAAGGTCTATTGCAGGATATGTCCGGACGGCAGCCGGCTTGCCTTGAGCAAGGTTGTGGATGTGAGCAGGGACTTCGACAGGTTCCTGATGCTCTGTTTCAATCACGTGCTGCACGTCAGCTTGATGCACCGAAGGGACCTGATGGAAAAGACCGGCCTTTACAATGAAAAGCTCAATGTGCTGATAGATTGGGATATGACGCGTCGGCTGGTTTTCTTTTCGGATTTTCACCACGTCAGCGAGGTTACGGGCGAGTATTATCAGCCCGCAGGCGACACGGAGAGGATATCGTTCAAACGGCGGAAGGACAAAGAAGAATACACCCGGAGTGTGCTGGCGATACGGACAACGAGGCCGGGTAAGCCCTGGCTCAAAATAGCAGATTTGTCGGTAATCTTTCTTTCAGACCACCTGAATAAGCAGGCGGGCGCAACAATCGGCGCCATCTGGGCACATACCTTTTACCCGTACAAACTCTATCTGCCTTTGCCGGGCGCGGATTTTGGCCGGCTCAATACGGATATGCCAAACGTAGTGACCGTGCCTGTTGGGCAGGAGACGACGCCGGATGAGCGTCTGGATAAAATGCTCGCCCAGTGCGAGGGCGAGTACGTTGCAATTGTGCCGAGCGGCTTTCCGGTCGGCGATATGTGGATTGAGGATTCGCTTAATGCACTGCTGAATAGTTCCGTGCCGCGTGAAGGATTTGAGCTGGAAGGTTCCACCGATGGAGTTTGGGCCGGTGTATTCAGGAAAGAAGAGCTGCAGTTCGCCCGCGGCAGTTTCGCAGAGATGTCGTTGCGTCAGTCGCTCAAGGCCGCTGGAATCGCAATGAAGCGCATAAGTTGCGAGCAGATTCTGTTCAAGTTTGACAGCGCTTACAAGGAAGCATTAGCGGCGGAAAAGGAGGACAACTGGATTTTGGCGGCAGGGATTTATGAGCATATAGCCGACAACTATCAGAACACGATGTGGATGCGGTCGCTTGCGGCGAGGGCGTATTTCAAGGCGGGCCTCGAGGTCAAATCGCGTGAGCTAAGCCGTTCGATAAATCAACAGCGCCCAACGCCTGCAACGCTTCTGCTGGAGGCAAAGGTAATGCGCAAACAGGGGGATTTTGACGGAGCCGTCGAGCTGCTTGGAAAAGCCGAGCGGATACTATCGGGAGAAATGGACCAAAAATATCCTGTTGATACTCGAATAAGAAGCGGAGCCGAAGGATAAAGAGAGGAAAAACACTTTATGAATGTGACAGGAAACGAAATTGCCGAAGAGCACGATTCAACCCAGCATTTTGAGGTTGTGCAGGAGCTTGGTGATTGTTACACGGCCGTGGGCAGCTACGAGCTGGCACAGAAGTGCTATGAAAAGGCGACATTGCTTTCGCCGGATGAGCCGCGTCCATACGTCGGTCTTGGAGTGGTGGCGCTGCAGAAAAGCGAGATGGATGACGCTGAGATAGCGTTCCGGGTGGCGTGCCGGCTTGACGCGCATTGTGCAAGGGCTTATGCAGGGCTTGCAATGATTGCCCAGCAAAGGAACGATTACAAGGGGGCGTTTGAGATGTACCTTAAATGCCTCGAATTGGACAGCGAGAATATGACGGCGCTTCTGGGGCTGTTTCAGACATCCTGCAAGATGGGGTCATTTGAGAAAATAATCCATTATCTTCAGGCATATCTGGGTATGCATCCGGGCGACGTATCGGTGATGTTCGCTTTGGCGGCGCTCTACGTGAAAGATGGCAAGCGGGAGCAGGCGAGGAGAACGCTTCTTGATATTCTGGTTTTGAATCCGGAGTACAAAGAAGCGGCAGACCTTCTCGAGGAAGTGGAGCACGGTCTGGCACAGGCGTCGCAGCCGGAGGTTCCGATGGGATGAGTATTGCCGATGACACACGCTTGCTTGATGATTTGGAGGATTTGCTGGCGAAACAAATGGACCTGGTTCGCCGGGGGGCTTTTGGCGCCGTTGAGCAGTTGGCACAGGAGTGCAGCGGACTTGCGGAAAAAATAGCGGCTGCCGGTCTGCTTGACAGGCCCGAGTTTGACGACAGGCGAGAGCGGCTGGGCACGCTTTATCACGACCTGCAATTTGTACTTTCGACGCAAAAAGATGCGGTTGGCAAGCAGCTAAAGTCGATTCGCAAGGGCAGAAAAACGCTGGCGACTTATCACAGCAGTATATGAGGCATATACACCGGCATTAGGTTAGGAGGAATAATGATGGGTTCGGTGCAAGTGGGCCCCCCAGCCGAGTTGGTGTTGACGCTTAAGCAGAGATACGGGGTGGAACATTTTGTTGAGACGGGGACCTACTATGCTCAGACGGCCCTGTGGGCAGCGCAGCATTTCAAAAGAGTTACAACTATTGAATATTCGAAGGGAATATATGATGAAGTGTGCAAGAAGTACGGCTCCAGCAATCCAAATATAGAATTTGTGTTCGGAGACAGCAAGAGCCAGCTCAAAATAATAGTCCCGGAACTCAAGGAACCTTGTATCTTTTGGTTAGACGCCCATTGGAGCGGGGGGAAGACCTATGGAGCGGATGACGAATGCCCTCTGATAACGGAATTGGAAATAATAAACAGGTCTGAAATGAACCACTTTATCTTCATTGATGATGCCCGCCTCTTTTTGTCCCCGCCGCCGCGCCCTCATCGCGTAGGGCAGTGGCCTTCCATTTCTTCCATCATCAGCGTCTTGCAATCCGGCAAGAGCAGATACATAGCCATAGCTGAAGATGTTATTATTGCTGTTCCTGAAGAGGCACAATCGATTGTCGCTCAGCACTGTCAGGACGTCAATACCAAATCCTGGGAGGAATCCTGTAGAAATGAATCCGAGAAAAAACGCCTGGTATTGCGTCCTGGAAGGTCTGAGCAGGATGGCAAGATGCGACGCGATGGGGGCGGTCAGGTTCCGATTATCAAAGACAATGCCGACCTGATGCGTCAGTTTCTGGATATGGGCTTGTGTCGGGAAAATGAGCCGCTGAAGATTCATCTCGGTTGCGGAGAAACGCACTTACAGGGCTATATAAATATCGACTTTCCGCCTTCGGAGCACACCGTTCAGGTATCCAGCGGTGCGGATGTTTTTGGGGACGTCAGGAAACTTGATTTACCCGGACACAGCGTAAGCGAGGTGCGTCTGCACCACCTTTTTGAGCATTTTGACCGGGCGACGGCGATGGCTCTTTTGTGCAAATGGCAGCAGTGGCTGACGAAGGGCGGGGTAATCTGCATTGAAACGCCCGACGTCGAGGCCGGCAGCGGGCTGTTCTCAGGAAGGGATTCTTCTTATGAGCAAAGACAGCAGGTTCTGCGTCATATCTTCGGCTCTCACGAGGCCGGCTGGGCAATTCACAAAGACGGGTGGTACGAGGGGAAGTTTCAGCGAGTCCTGGGCGCTCTTGGATTCGCGGAGATAAGTTTCAGCCGTTCGGTGTGGAAGACGACGCATAACATCACGGTCACCGCAAAAAAAGCCGACAGTTTCGATTCCGAAAAGTTGTGCGCCGCAGCGAAGAAAATGCTTCGTGATTATATGATTGACGAATCGCCCAGTGAGGAGAAATTATGGTCTGTGTGGTGTGAGAAGTTTGACGAAGTATTCGGCCCCTGCGGTGCGAAACAAGCCCCGACGGTCTCAATTTTTATGTCGGTTCTTAACGGGGAGAAATATGTAGCTGACACAATTGAGTCCATTCTAAACCAGACCTATAGGGATTTCGAGCTTGTCATTGTGGATGATGGTTCTGACGACGGGACTTTTGATATCGTGCAATCCTGTCAACGTCGTGACGCACGGCTCAAGGTAATCCGTTCGCCTCATAAAGGAGTGGTTGAGGCCCGCAATCAGGCGATAGAACATACAAATCCATGTTCCAGGTATCTGATGAATCACGATGCCGACGACATATCCCTGCCGGGCAAGCTCGAGAAGCTGGTACGGTATCTTGAGGGGAATCCGCGGGTGGCAATTGTCGGGTGTTTGGCCGAGTATTTTGACGATGAGGGTAACAGCAGGGGGCAGCCGGCACTCGAATGGGATGTCGAAAAAATCCGTCAGACCTTCGGTGAGGTAAATTCAATGATTCACAGCGCCTCGCTTATTCGGCGGCAGGTTCTTGAGAAAATCGGCGGCTACCGCGAGGACTACGTGCCCGCTGAAGATTACGACTTTTTTGCGCGTGCGCTGCTCTCTGGATTTAATCTGGCAAATATCCAACAAGTTCTGCACAAAATCCGTCTGCATCCCGGGAGCATCTGTAGCGTGCGCGCGGAGTCAATGAAGGTCGCGGCCGACGGCGTTCGCCGATACTACATAGCGCAACAGCAAAAGCAGTCAATCCCGACCAGTACTTGTCGGGATTTGTCAAAGAAGACCAGCAAGCTCGATGATTCACTGAAGATACTCCACACGGTGGAATTTTACCATCCGCACGTCGGGGGTTCTGAAAGTGTGGTTCAGCAATTGTCCGAGCGTCTCGTAAAGCGGGGCCATAAGGTCACTGTTGCCACTACGAAATTGCCCGAGCGCAAGGTCAGGGGACTCAATGGAGTGGAGATTGAAGAATTTGACGTACGCGGCTCGCTGGCGAGGGGTTTTATGGGCGGCGACGTTGCCCGTTACCGTGAATTTTTGTTGAAACACCCATCCGACGTGATGATGAATTATGCGGCACAGCAATGGGCAACCGATTTGGCGTTTGAAACACTGGATTCAACGGGTGAGAGGCGTGTCAATATTATTGCTCCGTGCGGATATTCGGCACTGAAGGATGCCACGACGCTGTGGGCGCCGGAATTCAAAGATTACTTCATTCGCGTCATCCCGGCGTATCTGCCTAAATACGATGCAGCCGTTTATCATTCTGCCTGCTACCAGGACTATCTGTTCGCGCGAAACCATAACTTCACCAACAGCGTCGTAATTCCGAACGGCGTATGCGAGGAGGAATTTTCACGGGCGCCTGGAATTGATTTTCGCCGGAAGTACGACATCAAAACGAAATTCTTCGGTCTTTGTGTCGCCAATTTTTATCCTGGAAAGGGACAAGAGAGGGTAATTGAGTGTGTTCGCCAAATGAACCGGCCTGATTTTACAGTTGTTTTTATCGGGAATCAGGGCGGAGAGATAGAGAAGCTTCGGCGGCAGGGGGGCGGACTGAACGTCAGATTCTGCGTCGGCATCAGCAGGGACGATGTCCTGGCGGCTTATCATCAGGCCGATATATTTCTTTTTGCTTCTGAAAAGGAATGTTCGCCGCTGGTGATTCTCGAGGCCAAGGCGTCGCGAGTACCATTCGTTTCCACGGATTGCGGCAATGTGCGTGAGTGGTCGGGCGGTGTAGTTTGTCCGCCTGATAAAATGGCGACTTATGCGAACCGGCTCCTTGACGATGACGAGATTCGCAGGATTCTTGCCGAGGAGGGCTTCAGACAGTGGAAAGAGAAATTCACCTGGGAGTCGGTGGTTGACAGGTATGAAGACCTTTATCAGGAACTGCATAGGAAAAAAGCCGGTCTTGACAGCAGGGCTATCCCAGCCGTGTTTTCACATGCTAAAAGCCCGTGCCACGCGCCAGTTACCACATTAGTCTTCAGCAAGGACCGGGCAATGCAGTTGCAGGCGACAATTGAGTCGTTTAAGCTCCATTGCCGGGACAGCGACGCTGCTGAATTGGTTGTGCTGTTCAAAACCTCGAACGAGATGCACCGGGGACAATACGAGAAATTAAAGGAGAGGTTTGCCGAAGTTGCGTTTCTCGAAGAGACCGATTTCAGCAAGCAGGTCCTTTCGGTGGTTGAGCGTTGCAGGTATGTGCTGTTTCTGGTTGATGACAATATATTTGTCAAAGATTTTTCGCTCAGAGACGTTGTAGCCGCTCTCGATTCGGAAAAAGAAGCGATTGGATTTTCTCTTCGCTTAGGCAGGAACACCGATTACTGCTATATGCTGAATTCCCCGCAGAAAGTGCCCCGGTTTGAGAATGTTCGTGATGGGATATTGAAGTATCATTGGCCGAGCGCCGAGCACGATTTCGGTTATCCGCTTGAGGTGTCGAGCTCCGTTTACCGCTCCGGCGAGATTTTGCAGTTGCTCAAACAAATCGAATTTGCAAATCCGAACACACTCGAAAGCCAGATGAGCCAGAACGCAAAAGCGTTCATTTCAACGGTTCCGGTTTTGCTTGTTTTTGAGCAGTCCGTAACATTCTGCAATCCCGTGAACATTGTCCAGCGGGTATATGAAAACAACAGGTTCGGGACAGTTCAAGGATATACCTGCGAACAGTTAGCAGACCGCTTCTCACGCGGTATCGCAATAGATGTGCGAAGATACGCCGGCTTTACCCCTGGTTCGGCGCATCACGAGGTAGAGTTGTATTTCACTGCTGGCGAGCGTGCTTCGGCGGGGCAAGCCTCGCCCTACGTTTCCTGCGAGCACAAGGGCACGATATTGAAGCCGAAGTTTTCCATTGTTATGGCAAATTATAACAACGGCAGATATATAAGACAGGCCATCGAATCGGTCCTCAGCCAGACCTTCAGGGACTGGGAGCTTATAATTGTTGACGACTGCTCTACCGACGACTCCATCGATATAATCAAACGCTATCTCACGGATGACCGTGTTCGGCTGATACGCCACGATACCAATAAAGGTTACATCGCGGCTCTGAAGATCGCTATCGCTGATGTTCGCAGCGAGATATTCGGTATCCTCGACAGCGATGATTGTCTGACGGCAAACGCTGTCGAGACAATGTATCAGCACCACATAAGTTTTCCTGATTCCGGCCTTATATACTCGCAATTTGCGTACTGTCGTGAAAATCTTACACAGAGATGCATGGGCTTCTGTGATAAAATACCCCCCGGCAAAACATCTCTTGATGTAAATGTGGTCAGTCATTTCAAGACCTTTAAGCTGAAGGACTATCTAAAGACATCAGGTTACGATGAGAATATCTTGTATGCCGAAGACGTTGATATCGCCTACAAGATGGAGGAAGTGACCGGCCTGAAATTTGTTGACGAGTGTCTTTATCTGTACAGGGAGCTACCCGGCTCAATTTGTCATTCCAGGAGCAAAATTAATGTTGCAATAATGTCGAGAGTAAAGGCGAGAATAAACGCTCTAAAGAGGAGATGCGCTGCTTTAGCTGAGTCAGGCAATAAAAATTTCGAGGATTTGTTCGCCGATGCCGTTAAACAGGCAAGGGTAACCTATAAAGATGTTGAGCAGTATTTTGTAATACTGGCAAAGCTGTATGAAAACAATCTGTTATTGCCGGATTCAAGCGTTCCCGTCGATGTTAAAAGCCGGGATGCCGAGGGCAAACTATTATGGCTTGCAGCTAATGTAAACATAAAATTCGACAAGCTGTTTGACCTGCTTGCAGGTCGGACAGAAGCAGGAAGACAACCGCTGATTACCGTATATATGGTAACGTATAACGCACAAAAGTTTATCGCCAGGGCCATATACTCTGTTTTATCCCAGACATACAAGAACTTCGAATTGTTGATTGTCGATGACGGCAGTACAGATAAAACTAAAGAGGCGGCAGCTTCTTATTCGGATGACAGGATTCGCTATATTTATCAGGAGCATAAAAATTTTGCTTCCGGGGTAAACAGGGCGATTGGCAGGGCAAAAGGTAAATACATTATTGGTGTTGATTCGGACGACTTTATTGCTCCCGATTACATCGAGAAAATGGTGGCTTTCGCTGAGAAGCATCCGCAGACAGATTATTTTTATCCTGCCCAGCTTACTCTTGTGAATGAATCCGGCGACCCAACGGGCCAGCAGTGGAACTATATGGAATTTTCGGATAACAGTGTTCTTCCGGCCTTCTTGTTTAGAAATTGCTATGGGCCGATTCCGAACCCGGGAAGCCTGAAAAGGAAAACAGTGTTTGACAAGGTCGGCTTGTACGATGAGGTGGATACTGTCGAGGACTTTGCGTTTTTGTGCAAAAACGCTTTGAAGATAAATTTCAAAAGAGTTGATGAGCACGCAACATATTTCTATAGAAGGCATCAGCAAAGCAATTCTCAAAAGGTCGAGGCAAGAAATCGGATTATGGCCGATGTGCTCAACGAGATGGTCTCGATTTATCCGGATGAAGTGTTATATCCGCAAATCGCGGATATAAGTGACGCTGACTTAAGAAAGCGGCGGTACAATGAATATGTGGTGGAAACTTTTTGCAGACATTCCAACGGCCCAATGGTCCAATTCGGACACTATTTTCAAAAGTATGCAGCCCGTTATAAGTCGAAGCTGCAACAGTTTTCTCCGTCTGCTTGCCGGCCGGCATGAGTTGCGAGTTTCAGCTATGCGCGGAATCGCTTAAGAAAACGCGGCTTCTCTCGATAATCAGATAGAACAGATGCTTTGCGCACTAAAGCAAGTATATATCTTATAGGACTGAGGTTTTTTGGCGGGAAAGTGAATAACAATGAGCACTATAAGTTTTCCGGGTCTTTTCACCGGCATTGACACAAATACTCTTATCCTGCAGTTGATAGCAGCCGAGAGCGGTACGCTCAATGCGTATAAGCAGCGCCTGACCGTCTGGGAGAACAAGAGGGATGCCATCGATAGTATCGAGAGCAAACTGAGTGCTCTTATCACAACCGTTAGAGCGATGTCCGACGCCGACCAGCTCCGTGCCTTCAATGTTGCCTCCAGTGACAGCGACATTCTTACCGCCCAGGCGACCAACAATGCCTTTGAGGGCAATCACACCGTTATGATAAATCAGTTGGCGACCGCGGACCGATGGGTTCATAGCGCCGGTCTTGAATATGCGGAGGATTACGTCGGCGAGGGCACCTTTATTTACTCGTACAACAATAAAGAGACGGTCATTACGACAACCGCAACGACCACTCTTGAAGACCTTGTCGGCTTAATCAACAACGATGCCGACAACCCGGGAGTGACAGCGTCTTTGCTGAACTACGGCGGCGCTTATCATCTCGTCCTCAGCGGCAACGACGCCGGCTCCGACTATCGGATATCCGTCAATGACCACAGCACGGAGGTTTTGCAGGCGGACACCGCTTTCACGGTCAACTCCGACAACGCTACGCTAACCACTCGTATTGCCCAGCTCGACCAGTTTAAGGTTCCCTCTTTCCAAAGCGGAGAGGTTATAACAATCAGCGGCGCCGACCATTATGGTAACAACATTCAAGAGGTTGACCTTACGCTGACCGAAAATACCAAATTAAGCCACCTGGTTGACAAAATCGAACAGGCATTTGGCGGCAATGTCAAGGTGACTCTCGAAAACGGCAAAATCGTCGTCTCTGACAATCTCGCCGGCGACAGCGGCTTGTCGATTACGCTGACCAGCTCTGTAGGCGGGCGGACACTTCCAGGGATGGACACCTTGACCGCGGGCGGCACAGAGGGGATACTGCCCGGTTTTACACCCTCCGATTTCACAAGGAGCCAGGTCGCTCAGGATTCCAAAATCAAGGTTGACGGCTACCCATCAGACGCGGTCTCTGAAGTCCAGGAAATCACAGGTGCGGTCGCAAGCGGCCAATTCACTCTTAATTACGGCGGCTATACCACCGCAGCGATTGACTACAATGCAGACGCTTCTCAAATCAAGGCCGCTCTCGAAGCGCTGCCCGGCGTCGAGCTTGATGACATAGTGGTCAGCGGCTCGGCCTCCGGCGGCAACTTGACATTCATTTTCAAGAACACCCTGGGAGACGTCAATTCGATTCTCATTAACTCTCCCAATCCGGACGTTACAATTACCGAGCAAATAAAGGGTGTTGATGAGTGGATAAACAGAAGCTCGAATACCATTGATGATGTTCTCTCCGGTGTGGCGTTTCACCTGCACGATGTCACCGATTCGAGCGGCGAGGAGATAACATTGACGCGCGATGTCGAGTCGGTGAAGGAAAAGCTCACAACTATGATTGACGCCTACAACGCCGCTATAACCTACATCAAGGAAAAGACCGGGTATAATAATGTGTTCAAGACAGCCGGCGTGCTGATGGGCGACTATGTTATCTCAACAATAAGAAACCAGCTTGTCAATCCACTGATTGCTCAGACGGCCGGCTTCATTCAGGATATTGATACCTTTCTGATGCCGGGGCAGATTGGTCTTGAGCTTGACAGCAACGGCATGTTGAGCTTGGATACGAACGCCTTCGATGAGGCGATAGCAAACGATTATATGGGTGTGCTTGCCATAATCGGAGCGGACAAGACCGGAAGCTCCGACAGCAATACGATAAGCTTCTATGGCGCCAGCGGCCGGTACACCACCGCCGGTGAATATGATGTGGAAGTGACCGTAAGCGGCGGCGCCGTCTCCAGCGCCAGAATCAAGCTTGCCGGCGAGTCAACATGGCGGACTGCGACATACAGTGGCAATGTGGTTACCGGCGTCAGCAGCTTCGATGAGAACGGAGACCCGGTCTATCCGGAGAACGCTTTGCAGCTCAGCGTTGATTTAAGTCAGGATAGCCCGCCGGGTGAACCTTTTACGGCAACTGTAAGGGTAAAACAGGGCTTCGCCGGTGCGATGCAGGATGTTCTGGACAAATTATTGAAGGCAAGTACGGGGTCTATTGACATTGACCAGGAGCACGTTGACGATACTTTAAAGACGCTTCAGGACAGAATCGAGGAGGAGGAAACGCGGCTCGAACGGAAAAAAGAACAACTGGTAGCGAAATTTGCCCGGCTGGAAAAGACCTTGGCTCTGCTTCAAAGACAAATGGGCGCCCTGGGTTTAAGCTCGTCATAGCTCGGTTATCTTCTTTTCTTTCGCAGTCGATGCAGCATAGCGAGGACTTCAGCCACCGCTAAGTACAAGCTTTGCGGTATGGGTTGCCCAATCTCCACAGTTGAATAGATAGTTCTGGCAAGGTCGGGTTTGCGAATAATGGGCACGCCGTATGCCCGTGCGATTTCCATAATTTTTTCGGCGAGGTGGTCTGCACCTTTTGCAACCATAAGGGGCGCTTCCATCTGGGCCTCGTATTTCAGCGCGACGGCCACGTGTGTCGGGTTGACAAGAACCACCTTTGCCTTGGGGACGTCCTGGAGCATTCGCTTCATACTCATCGCAAGCTGAAGCTTTCGGATTTTCACCTTGACCTCAGGCGAGCCCTCGGTGTCCCTGTGCTCCTGCTTGACCTCCTGGCGCGTCATCTTGAGTTCGTCGATGTATTTCCATTTCTGATAAATGGTATCGGCAATTGCCAGGAGCAGAAGTGCGATGCAGACGCGTATGCACAGGCCGAGGATTATGCGGGCGATTTCAGAGAGTATCTGGGCCGACCACACCCAGCCCAGGCCGGTTATAACATCCATTTTGCTGCGCAGGTAGGATACAACGATTATTGTGACGAAAAAAAGCTTCAGTATGGACACAAGCAGGTTCATTGCCGAGCGGCCGTTGAACAGGTTCTTAAACCCTGTCACGGGATTTAGTTCTTCGAACCGCAGGTTCACCGCTTGTGCTGCGAAATTCAGACCGCCGACCGCAAGAGACGCGGCTATCCCTGCTCCGCAGACGGCGGCGAAAATCGGCAGGGTTATGACGATTGAATCCGCAATCCTGGCGTTTATAAAATCCAGAAATGTTTTTTCGCTTGCAAAGACGTGGGCGTCACAGGAAAGTCCCTCTTTCATAAGCTGGCTTACCCAGCTCATAAATTGCGGCGCCAGTAACGTGATACTTCCCACCAGGGCAAAGAGGGTAAGGGCCGAAGCAAGCTCAATGCTTTGAGGGACGCGGCCCTTCTCTTTGGCTTTTTGCAGCCGACGCGCTGTCGGTTGTTCAGTTCTTTCTGCGGCGGTATTTTCGGGCATTGTACCTTCTTACGTCAGCAGACCGAATTTTGGATTTATGCCTGTTGTCGTTTTAGCCGCCTACAGCGGCAACAGCTTATTTATCAGCTCGGCGAATTCGCTTATGAATCCGTTAATCAGCGACAGAAACAGCGCCACCATCAGCAGACCCAGGCCTATTCGCACAGGAAAGCTTATAAAGAAGATGTCCATTTCCGGGACTATTCGCGACATTATCGCCAGGGCGACCAGCACGGTAAGCAGGCCCGCCAGTACGGGGCCTGACAAGCGCAATCCTGCGGAGAGCATAGCCGAGCCGGACTCTATGACGCCGCTGAGCAGGACGGGTATTGTTGGGATATGTCCCGGCGGAAATGCCTCGTAGCTTCGCTGGATGGTAAGCAGAAACAAATGGTGTCCGTTGGCGGCGAGAAACAGGATTATGAAAAACATCTCCAGCAAGCTGCCGAGCGGCTGGCCCGGTTCGCCTGTAAGCGGGTCGAGCACCTCGGACATAGAAAGGCCCATTTCCTGCTCGATGATAAAACCACTTAGCTTGACCGTCGAGAACAGCACATATATGACAAGCCCCAGTGCCAGGCCGTAAACGGCTTCGTTGGCAGTCAGCAGGACCGCCTGCATCGCCGATATGTGCCTCGAATCCATAGCGACTGGTGTAATCATCGAAAAGAATATCGCCAGCAGAAAAGCCCCTGCGACCCTTATTCTGACGGGGATGGTTTCCCAGCTAAAGACCGGCACAAGCAGGAAGAAGGCGGAGATTCTGGTGAGCACCATTAAAAAGCCGAACAATCGGTCGTTGAGCGCATCCATAGCTTACTGCCCGACGTTCTGAATGAGTGCGAAGATTTCGTTGGTGAAACGCACCGTGACCTGGAGCATCCAGCCGCTGAAAAGCAGCGAGACGATGCCGACGGCCAGCAGTTTTGGGACAATCGTGAGGGTCATATCGCGCATCGAGGTGACGGCCTGAAGCAGCGTCACCACCACTCCGACAACGATGCACGTTATCAGAATCGGCGCGCACAGCAGCAGGGTCGTCTCGAGAGTGTAGCGACCGAGATATAAAATAAAGCTGCTATCCATCTTATTTATCTAAAACCCAAGCTTAAACTTCTGGCAAGCAGGCCCCAGCCGTCAACGATAATGAACAGTATCAATTTAAAGGGCAGCGAAATCATCACGGGCGGCAGCATCATCATACCGGTGCTCAGAAGGATGCTCGCAATGACCATATCAATCAGCAGAAAGGGGATGAACAGCAGGCATCCAATCTCAAAGGCGGTACGGAATTCGCTTATTACAAAGGCGGGGATGACGATGTGCAGGCCGATGTCCATCGGGTTTGCAGGCCGCTGGATTTTTGCCATTTGGACGAAGAGGGACAAGTCCGCCGGTCTGCACTGTCGGAGCATAAACTCCTTGAAGCAGTCGGCGCCCTTGCTCGTAGCGGTTGCGAAATCGATTTTGTCGGCAAGGTAGGGCTGAACGGCGGTTGTGTTGACCGCGGCAAGGGTCGGCGTCATCGTATAGAGCGTCAGAAAAAGTGCAAGCCCGATGATGGCCACGGTGGGAGGTATGGTCTGCGTCGTCAGCGCCCGCCGGACAAACGAAAGAACTATCACTATCCGCGTAAACGACGTCATCATCACAAGCATGCTGGGCAGGATTGCAAGACCCGTGAAGACAATCAGCAGTTTGACCGGGGTTGACCAGTCGGCGTTTTTGCTGCTGTTGGCCGTTGCTTTATCTACCACGGTGAGCAGGTCGCCGATGCTCGGGACCGCTTGGGAGAATGGCGTCACAGCCGGATTGGCTGTTGATTGTGTCGGCAAGGTGGGGACTGCAGGACGGGTTTTCGTCTGGGCGAATGCAGAGGCGGCAAATGTCACAACCACAAGTGCCAAAACGAATATCTTAACGACCTTTATCATAATTTGTGTCTCAGTTGCCCTGGGCTAAGTTCGCCGGAAAGGCGGAAATTTCGGTTACATCAGCGAGCATAGTGACATTCTCGCCTGTGCTGGCAATGAGTACCCGCCGGCCGCACGCCTCAATCAGGTGCAATTGCTTTCTCGGTCCCAGGTGCGTTGTTTCTATTACGCGAATTTCTTTTCCCGGTCGATTAGTAATCTTTGGCAGCAGCTTTCGTGAGCCGTAGATTGCCGCAGCACCCAGGCCGCCGACCAGCACTACCGAAAGTATCGTTTTCACCAGTAACTCCCTGCCGGCAGGAGCGGTGTTTTGTGGGGCGATGAGGAGGGAATCCTGTGCTGGTGCGGGCTGCAAACCATCCGGCTGAGATTGTTCTGTGCCGTCTTGTACCGGCTGGGTGACATCGGCTGCTGTGCCTGAGAAGGTCTGCGCGGACTTTAGCCCGACCGCAACGGCTCCGACCATTGCCAGCACCATTAGGAACGCAATGATATTTCTTTTTCCTGGTTGCATAGTGCAGAATATACCCAATACAGGTTCTGTCAGGGGTAATAATGCAAACGGCGTGCCGGACTATCTGAATTTGCGTGGCGGCCTTATTAAAGCCGTTCCGTGGGGGGATTTGGCTGAAAATCCTGACAAGTTGTAGAGAAACTTGGCGCAGGTAGGTTAATTACTCAAACTGACCGAAACGACTTGTCATACCTGCAAAAGCAGGTATCCAGTAGTTTATATGCCTGTCTTCGCGAAAGAGGGGAATAATCTGGATTCCCGCTTTCGCGGGAATGACAGTTAGCGTTAAGTCGTTTATTAGTCGTTGGTTATACAGAATTACATTTCAAAATCGGTCAGTTTGAGTTAATTACTGTTGCGTAATACGGCTATGAGTATCTGCGATTGTTTGTAAATGGGGCTGTCGGCGGCCACCCAATCGCCTCCTGCCCCGGCCCCCCAGGAAAATACAGAACAGCCGCTGTTATCAGGCAGGTTGCTGCGAAGGAAGTCCGCCACCGCCTCTGCACGTTGAGCAGAAACCACCCATTGCTGTTTTTCGTTTGCTTCCTGGCCGGCGAGTCCCACGATGTACAGGTTGAGTTTCCCGGCTGTTCCGGATGCTTGCAGGTTTGTCACGAATCCGCGTAAGAACTGCTTGCCGGCGTCGTCCAGGGCGGATTGCCCCTGCTCGAACCTGACCGGCACGACGACAAAATCGGGTTTCTGGCCCTGTATTTGAGAGGCGTAGGTTGTTGTGCGTCTCTCAAGTCGCGAAAAGATTCGTCGAGTTCTCTCCTCGCGCGCATCGATTGTCCTGGCGGCGCCCGGCTCGTTGCCGTCAACAGGATAATAGGTCTTGTGACTGTCAAAATATAATCCTTCATCCGCCGCTCCAAACAGGCCCGGTAGCCCGCCCAGCAATCCCGGCATCCCCAGGCCCTTGACTGACCTTCTGAAACCATACAGTGTTTCTTCAAAGATTCCTTCGCCCTCGTTGCACAACAGGCCGCTCTTTGATGTGGACATAGTCAGGAGCATAACGAAAAACGCCATCAGCAGGGATATCATATCCGCAAAAGATATTATCCACAGAGGTGCGCATTCGCCCTTTTCCTCAACTACACCGGTTTGCTTTTTCACTTGTAAGTGCCTTCATCGAGCAGAACGATTTCGAGCATTCGCTCGTTCTTGAGGTTTTCTTTTGACACCATATTTTTCGTCGCCACGTTGCAGCGGCTTTTTGATATGCCCCTGCCGGAAAGATATTCGACCACGGCAACGGCCCTGAGGATTGCCGAGTCGCTGTTGTTGCCTGGGGCGCTTTCGCTGACGACAAGCCGGTCCTGCACCTTATTGGCAAACGTTGCCAGGATGTTCAGGAAATCGCGTCCGTCGGTTGAGAGGGTTGTTCCGCTTCCCCAGAATACTTTTTTCGATTCGATGAGGAACACCTTGCGGGTTCTAAAGTCATCTCGTCCGGTTTTGGCGAGGGAGCCGCGGCCGGTGGCTTCTTCAAGCGTAGGTCTTTCACTGCCTTTTTCGACTTGGCCTGCGGCGACCATTTGGCGTCCCATCCCGGCTTGCGGGGGGCTGTTATGCCAGCCACCGTAAAAATTCGGGGACAGCACCGCCGTTGTGACCTTCCTGAGCTTTGCTGATTCATTGGGTCCAAAACCGGAGAATGTCGAGAGCATCACAAAGAACGCCATCAGCAGCGATATCATATCGGCGAACGAAATAATCCACAGCGGCGCCCCTTCACCGCCTTCTTCTTCCTGAGGTTTTGGTTTGTTTTCCATTATATCTGTGCTTTTACTTCTTCACGCCTGCCTTGAGAGATGAACACCTGCATCTTTTCGCGAACAACAGTAGGACTGTCGCCTCTGGCGATGGCGCAGATGCCTGCTGTAATCATTTCCATTGAAAGTTTCTCTGACTTGGAGTGCTGCCCCAGCTTTCCCCCAAGGGGCAGAAAGAGCAGGTTTGCAAGCAGCGCTCCGTAAAATGTGCAGACCAGGGCCACCGCCATACCTCGGCCGATTTCATCGGGGCTTTCCATCTTGCTCAACATCGATATCAGGCCGATTAGTGTACCCACCATTGCAAACGATGGGCACGATGCACCCATAAAATCCAGTATCTTCTTGCCCGTAGCGTGCCGTTCCTCCAAATACTGTATCTCAAGCTCCATCAGCTCGCGTATGGATTCTTCCTCCTGTCCGTCTATAAGCATCTGCAGACCTTTAACCAGGAAAGCGTGCCTTGCCTTGCCTACTTCCTGTTCCAGCGCCAGGGCGCCGTCTCGGCGGTTGATTGCGGAATAATTAACCATTTTTTGAATAAGCTCCCGAGGCGTTATGGCCTTGTGAAGAAGGGTTTTTTTGATGACCGAAAAAATTCCAAGAAATTGTCCCATTGAGAAATGAATCATTGTCGCACAGGTCATACCGCCCACTACGATTGCTATGGCCGGTATATTAAAGAATATGGACAGGTTTCCTTCGTAAAGGATTGTTCCGATGATGACAACGAAACCTAAAATTACACCTAGTACTGTTGCGATGTCCATAGGCCTACTTTTGCTCCACCACTTGTTTCAATTTCTGGCACAAAACGGCGGCGAGCTTCGGCTCGGATGCGACCATTTCAGCCAGCAGTTTGGCCTTTGTTCTGTCTGTCATGTGATATAAAATTTTTACGGCGTCATCGAGGCCGCTGCTTTCCTGCCGGCCGCTCTGTATCTGATTCGTACACATATTGCTCAATATCTTGCTTGCGCTGACCGGGTCCATCTTGTCATAAGTTGCCGCTATCAGCATCAGATTTGCTTTTTCACTTTGACCAATCTCGGCTCTGCCTTTGAGCAGGTTGTCGCGCTGCTGTTTGAGATTTGCAACCGTTGAGGCAAGCTCGACGCGAAGGTTATTAAGCTCATCGATGTCTTTTGCGACCATATCCTGGACCATTCGCAGCCGCTGTTCTCGCAGCTCGATATCTTTTAGTTTGTCGTCGTATTGCTGGATTCGCTGTCGGACTTCGTGCACCAGCGATTTAAGCTCTTTTTCGGAAAGTGTTTTCATCGTTGCGGCCTCTGTCGCTGTTTCCGAGCCGAGTTGCGAGCGGCCGGCAGTTTCGGTTTGCTGATTTGCGGCTTCGGCTGACGCCTGCTGATTATGTGCTGTTTGTTCAGGCGACGGGCTGCCGGATTTGGTCAGCCAGCTTACCGCGAATGCGACCGAGAAGCACACAAGTCCTGCCGCCGCCGTAATGATTATTTGTTTCTTGCTCATACCGTGTTCTCCTTTTCGGCGTACAATCTATATCCGCGTTATCAGTGACCGCCGGATGTCGCCGCAGTGCCTGCCTGCATCAGCTTGCGGTTGAAACCGATTGTAGCCGCTTCATCCAATTGTTTTTGCTCAATCCTTTCCTGCTCTTGTATGAATCTTCTTTTTGCTTCTTCTCTGAGCCGTTCAAGGCCTTCCTTGAATCGGCGTACTTTCAGCAGTTCTGCGATTTTTTCCCGCTGTTGCCTTTCAATCTCGTCTGCCTTGTTTTTCAGCGCCTTTATTCGTTCATCTGTAGTCGCGCAGTATTTCAGAAAAAGCTCCTGCTGGCAGAGGCGACCGCCGCCCGGCTGACCAGCAATGTTGTCGAGTATGTCCTTTAGTATCCTCTGCTGGACCAATAGCTCGCTGCGCGTCCGTGCGAGATGCTCCGTCAGCACCAGCAGCTCTGCTGTTTTGACCTGTTCTTCTTTTTCTTTTATGTCGAGAACACGCTGCAGACGCCATACAAATCGTTTCATTTAGACGCCGATTTTCAGTTTCCGTTGTTTAAGAGCTGGTCCCATTGTTTTGTGATTGAGCCCATCCACTTTACCGTCTCATCGAAGGTTGTTCTCTGGCGGACCGGCTGGACAAGGAAGTCCCTGATTCTGTCAATGAGAGCGATGGCCCCATCTATGCGCCGGTTGCTGCCGGGCGAGAACGCCCCGATGTTTATCAAATCTTCCGCGTCAATGTATGTCGCTAAAATTTCGCGCAGCTTCTGTGCAGCCAATCTGTGCTCCGCGCTTGTCACCACGGGCATCAGTCGGCTGACGCTGGCGAGGATATCGACTGCGGGGTAATGTCCCCTCTCGCCCAGTTTTCTGGACAGCACTATGTGTCCATCCAGTAAGCTTCTGGCGCTGTCGGCCACAGGGTCTGTGAGGTCGTCGTTCTCCACAAGGACCGTGAGTATGCCTGTGATGCTGCCCGTCTCGGCTCGTCCGAGGCGTTCGATAAGTCGCGGCATCATCGAAAAAACGCTTGGGCAGTAACCCTTGCTCGCAGGCGGTTCGCCAGCCGCAAGGCCTATCTCCCGCTGTGCCTGGGCAAAGCGGGTGAGCGAATCCATCATAAAAAGGACGTTTCTTCCTTTGTCCCTGAAGTACTCTGCGATAGTGACGGCGACAAACGCCGCCTTGACTCGCTGAATGGGGGGTGAATCCGCCGTGGCAACTACAACCACGCTGCGGGCAAGACCTTCGCCGCCGAGGTCGCCTTCGAGAAACTCGCGGACTTCGCGCCCTCGCTCGCCGATGAGGGCCACGACGTTGACGTCGGCCTCGCTGGAGTTGGCGATGTCGCCGAGAAGGACGCTTTTACCGACGCCGCTTCCTGAAAAGATTCCTATTCGCTGTCCCCTGCCGCAGGTGAGGATGCCGTCTATCGACCTGATGCCCAGGGCGAGCGGCTGGGTAATCATTTTTCTGCTCAGTGGCGGCGGGCTGGTTGCATCCAGCGCCTTTTTGTCGGTTCCTGACAGCAGCTCTTTGCCGTCAATCGGCTCGCCGAGTCCGTTTAGCACTCTGCCTAAAATGCTTTCGCCCAGAAAGATGTATCTTGGTGTGGCCCGTGCGGTGACGGTGTCGCCGGGCGAGATGCCTTCAATGTGCTCAAGCGGCAGCAGGATGAGGTGGTCGTTCTGGAAACCCACCACCTCGGCAAGAACACGCCTTCCGTCGCGGATGTGGATGCCGCAAAGCTCTCCCAGGCCCAGTATCGGGCCGTTCGATTCAACTCGCATCCCGGCTACACGCACGACCGTCCCCTGGCAGTCAAGCAGATTGACCGTCGCCAGGGCGCAATGCATCTTGTCAAAATCAATTGGATAATTGCCGGAGTCGGTTTCCATCATAAATCACACTGTACCTGCAAGCACCCTGTTAATCTGCTCGAGATGGTGGTTAATAAGCGATTCGACCATTCCTTTCGGGGTTTCAAGGACACATTCGGCCCGGCCTATGCCGGAGTCGGCGACGAACTTGATTGCCGCGAAAGCCCCATCGGTATCCTGTTCCAGCAGCTTCTGCAGGTCGGCTAAATCGAGAGGGTTCAGATGTACCACCATATCTTTTCGGGTTGGCGCATTGCTGAGCGCCTCTTTTACGATTGCCTCTATTTTGTAGTCCTTTTCCTGGACCTTTTGCACCAATATTTTTCTGGCGATTTCAACCGCCAGCTTTGCTATTGCCTCTCTGTGCTCGACAATCAGCTTGCTGCAGAAGTCGTTAAGCCGGGCCGTGATATTTTGAAGCATTTGAATCAGCCGGGTCAGCTCCGTTTTTTCAACCTCCAGGTCCTGCAGAAGCTGTGCTTGCTGTGTACCTGCACTGGTCTGGTTGGCGCAGTCGGGCATTTGGTCGGTTACCTGTACCGAGTTAATCGGCCCTGCGAGATGTACTGTCGGTATGCCGGCCATAGGGTTACCCTACAAACGCAAGCTCTCCTTTCTGATTTATTTCACGCAGGATTTTGACAATCTCATCCCGTGCAGCGGCTATGTCCTCTTTTTTCGGAGCGGACATAAGCGATGTCTCCTCGTCCACCATAGCGACGGCGCGCTCGGAGATACTTGACCTTATCTTTGCTTTGACCGTATCATCGGCACCGGATAACGCCAGGGCGAGCTTTTTTGCGTCGATTCCTCTCATCGCCTGCTGGAGCGACCTGTCGGCGACCTGCGTGATGTCCTCCCAGACAATCATCAGCTCAGCAACCTTTTGTCCCGCGTCGCTGTCTTTTTCTTTTATCGCGCCGAGCAGACCATCTCGCAGCTCTTTGCCGAGGTTTCGAAGAATGATGGCCACCTTTCGCAGGGATTGTTCGGGTCTGGCCTGGACAGCGGCGGCTGGGCCGGGTGCGGCCGCGGTCTTGAGCCGTTTTGCCACCATTTCCGCAATTCGCATCTTTGCCTCTGGTCCTATTGTTTCGCGGCTTGTCATCCGGCTGACCGCGCTGAGCCGGATGCCTTCGCTGAGAATCCCCAGAACTTCGGAGCTTTTCCTGGCGTCAAGCTCCGACAAGACCACCCCGACCGCCTGCGGATGCTCGGTTTCCAGGACAGACGCCAGCGCCTGCGGGCCGGCGGCGCGAATCGGTAAAAACGGGTCTCGTTTCTCTAACATACCTTTGATTTCGCCTCGTATCTGACCCGATTTTTCGCTGCCTACGGTGTTCTTGAGCATCTCCTCGAGAAAGCTTTCAAAATGAAAACCCTCTTTTGCCTGCAGCGAGCTGCAGAAATCGCGTGCAAGCGTTACGCTTTCCTTGCTGTTGCGAAAGCCGGATGCGTCAAGATATGCCAGCTCCAGCGCAAGCTCCCGGACCGTCTTCGAGTCAACCCCTTGCAACAGCTCCGCTGCTGTGCCGACATCCAAGCTCATCAGCAACATTGCTGCTTTTTGTTTGCCCGTCAGTGTCATTTTATCCTGTGCCTCTTACTTGCTTTCGCTTGTATCGGGTACCTTTTCTCGCCGTCAGGCGGTGTTGTCCGCAAGCCAGTTCAGAAACAGTTTCTTTGCCTGCTCGGGATTGGTGCGCAGGACGTCCGCCAACTGTCTGCGTACGAGGACCGTCTCTGAGCCGGCCATACCGCCGGGCAGATACCCTGCAACACCGGCAGAACCCGGAAGCTGCTCAATCGGCGTCGCTGCTGCCGCCGCTGCGGCAGAGGCCTTTTTCCTTGCACCGCTGAAAATCTTCAGAACAAGCAGCGCGCAAATCGCCGTTATCCCCAGCGAGCTGTGTTTTGCTATTACTATATAATCGAGACCTTTTTTCTCATTTTCTTCGGGCGCCTCAATCGGGCGGTAGAATTTCGCCTCGACGACCTTGAGCGAGTCGCGTCCTTTAATGTCGAGACCGAGTGCGTTTTCGATGAGGCGTTCCACGTCGGCCAGCTCCATTAGTTTGGCCTGCTGTCCTGCGGTCTGGTTTGCTTCGGAAACCGACAGGTCAACAACGGCCGCTACGGACAATGATTTTATCTCGCCCGGCAGGTCGGCTTTCTGCTCGACGGTCTTGCCGACTACGTACTCGGTGACAACGGTTTCGTCTTTTTTTACGCCTGCCTGCCCCGCCGGCTGGCCTTGCGCCGCTGCGCTGCCGGGTTCGGTCTCCGAGTTGCTTGTAATCTCTTCCTTTGTGGTGACCTTCTTTGTCGGGTCGTATGTCTCGGTGACTAAGCTTACGCTGGTCATATTTACATCGGCGCTGACCTTGACCGTCGCCCGGCCTGGGCCGAGGACCATCGTGAGCATATCCTCGACCTTGCCGGCCAGGGTCTGCTCCACCCTTTCCTTGTAGTCCTGTACCGTACCTGCGCCGCCTGCTGTCTGTTCGTTTGATTCTCCGCAAAGCAGCCGTCCCTGGCTGTCCACAACGGTGACGTTCTCGTATTTAAGACCCTCGACGCTGCCCGCCACCAGGTGAGCAATTGCCGCAATGTTCTGTTCGCTTAACCGATAGCCGGCCTTGAGCCGCAGGACTACCGATGCGCTTGTTTGCTGCTCGGAAGAGCCAAGAATCGACTGTTCGCTGCTTACTATGTGAATCCTGGCGTGAACTACGCCTTCTATCATCTGGATGCTTTTGGCAAGCTCATCCTGCAAAGCCCTTTTGAGGTTTATATTCTGGACAAAGGGGCTGATGCCGATTTTTTCGTTGTCGAACAGCTTGTAGCCGCCTTGTTCGCCTGAGGGCAATCCATCCCTGGCCAAATCGATACGCAATTGATAGACCTTGTCCTTGGGGACATAAATACTGGTGCCGGCGTTTCGCAGCTCGTAAGCAATTCCCTTTTCGGCGATTTTTTCGGTAATTTTGCCTGCCTCTTCGGGGTCAAGCTGGGCATAGAGCATCCTCAAATCCGGCAGCCGTGCCCAATATGTAAGCAGCACAACGCACGCTATTGCCGTCAGACCGATGGCAAGCAGCACAGCACGCTGAACAAGATTTACCTTTTGCCAAACCGTGGCTAACTTCTGCAAAAAGTTCATAGTTACCTTTTATTGTCTTTGCACCCTGCCCTTATATCTGCATACTCATTGTCTGCCTGTATGCCTCGATGAGCTTGTTTCGCACGCCCACAAGCAGCTTAAAGCTCATGTCCGCCTTTGCGACCGCAGCGACAACTGAGTTGATGTCCTCGTTTTTTCCCGTCAGCAAATCCTGTATCGAGGCATCCGAAGAGTTCTGAAGCTCGTTTGCCTTTGACAGGTAGTTTTCCATTATCTTGAGGGTGTCGGCAAACTCGGACGGCTTTTCTGCTGCCTCGGCCAGCTTCTGTTGTACGGGCCAGTTTTTGTTTGGCAGCACCGAACTTACATTAGCATCGAATTTAATCATTGCCCTGCACCTCGCTTATCGCAACAGTTCCAGAGTTGTTTCCACCATTTGCTGGTAACGTTTAAGGATTGCGGCGTTCGCCTGATACGCCCTTGTGGCTACCGTCAGGTTCATCATCTCAATAGGCAGATTCACGTTCGGCATCAGCACATAGCCGTTATCATCCGCATCCGGATTGCCGGGGTCTAAAATCCTCTCGAACTCGCTCATGTCCCTTGTTATCTTCTCGATTTCGACGCCGCTTATGCCTTCTTTTTCCTGCGATTTGAGTACGGCCTCAAGCCGACGATACGGCTCGCCTTTGCCGGCATCCGTTGTCCGCGCGTTGGCAACATTCGATGAAATCACCTCCATCTGCTTGCCTTGCGCCCGCAGACCGGAGATGGCGATATCTATCGGCCCGAAAACGTTATCAACTTTCACTTTGTCGTTTCCCATTCAATGACCGCAACCGTCTCTCGGCAGTCGGTCCGCACTGTCACTTTATATTTATCGCCTGGTCGATTTGGCTGTATTTCTTCTGCAGCAGTCGTATGTATGCCTTGTGCCGCAGCGTATTCTTGACCATTTCTCCGACCTCCCCCTCAAGGGTTACGTCATTGCCGTTTGTCTTTACCGGCGTCTGTTCCGGCTGATATATCTCCAGCTCAAGCTCCTGCGGGTCGATGTCGCCCGAACCAAGCGCCTTTGCCAGAAGCTCCTCGAACTTGACGTCGAGTCGGCGATACCCCGGCGTCTCGATATTGGCAACGTTGTTGGCAATGGTCTTCTGGCGAAGCGCCTCAGCCCGCAGGCCGGCCTCAAGAAGGTCAACAATCTGGCTCGTACCGGACATACCTGTCACCTAAAATTATGCGCACCAAATGCGTTTACTACGGATGGATATGCAAGAATCGTGCCAGGTGCACCTCTCCAGGCGGTTTGACCCTCCAGAACGCTCCTATCGGCCAAAAACAGGCAAAAAACGCTCCCTCTGTCATTTTGCGCCTCCGTCTATGCGTCAGGTTTCTATACAGTCGCCTCTGTTTTTTGACAAATCAACGGTGTCCCTGGCCCGTGGCTAAACATTCCGCTATTCACGGCGAAGTTTACCCGCCGAAGCTTGCTCGCCTGTGGCGAGGCGTGATTTACCGGACTTACGGCTTAAAAATTCAGTGTTCTTTATGCTGAAAACCTAATTCGCCGCGAAAAGACACAGAAGCCATCCAAAAAAAGATAAGATAATCTTATAAAGACGTTTTCGAGCAACGAAAAATTGTTATCAGACCTGACTTAGAGGGTGTGACTAATTTTTCTGGCGCGAAGATAGGTAATATGTAGAATGTGGGCAATTGGTTGTTTGAACAAATTTATTCTGTCCACGTTTTACAGGAGTTCGCCATGAATAGACAAGATGCCCCGCCA